>WOYI010154832.1_pt2 | contig 18045 bp, 14 predicted proteins | sample 6423411 | NCBI WGS metagenome assembly WOYI01 (sample SAMN13441803, study PRJNA592873) | oil field metagenome | biome: oil field; feature: oil-well bore; material: oil-contaminated soil; isolation source: oil-contaminated soil from oil-well borehole | place: Germany: Wietze | collected 2016-10-18 ...
TCATAGATCTCACTCTTGGCTGAATCGAACTCGCAGATTCAAAGATGACTTTTCAGGTTCTTGCTCAGGCGGACAGGTCTCGCATACAGTTATTGCCCCAGAGCGGGGACAAGGTTCTCTTCGAGGGCCATTTGCGCTTGAAGGACATGCCCCAGGGGCCAAGGGTCTTCAAGTTCCTGGTCAAGAAGGAGAATGAGGCCGAGAGGTACCTCCCTCCAGAGGATGCTATGAGGCTGCTTCGCAAAGCCGGGGCCATCTATCTCGTCAGGGGGGACTCGGCTCTGGAAAAAAGGTTCCTGGAGCTATTGGAGTCCTACCAGCTACAGTACCGCTTCGTCCAGGTCTGCGGCCACTGTCTGGGGCAGAAGAGGGTGACCTATGTGGGGCGAGATGCCATAACCTACAAGGGCGCCCGCATCTGCGAGAACTGTGCAGCAGCAGAGCTTCTCCGAGAGGCCGATTTTCATCATCTGAGCCGTCCTGCCAAGTCCCATCTGGCCAGGATCCTTAAGAAGAGGCGATCTTTGGATGATGTCATCGGCCTGCTATCTTTGCAGAGGCTCGAGCCTGAGCTAACCCGTTTTGACCTCATTCCCGCCAGCCATGAGGAAACTGGTCTGCCCCTGGATTCAATCGACCTGCCTGGACCCCTTAAGGAGCTGTTGCGTCGCAGGCTGACAAGACTCCTGCCCGTTCAGTCCAGGGCGATCTCAGCCGGCCTCCTGGAAGGAAAAAGTCAGCTGGTTGTATCAGCTACCGCTACTGGTAAGAGCCTGATCGGAGAGATGGCGGGGATAAAGAACCTTTTGCAGGGAAATGGCAAGCTACTTTTTCTGGTGCCTCTGGTGGCCCTGGCCAACCAGAAGTACGATCAGCTCTCTGCCTATAATGAACTGGGCTTTCAGACCTCCATTCGGGTGGGAACAAGTCGCATCCGCCTGGGAAAGAAGAGGAAGATCGTCCAGAGCCTTAATGCTGACATAATATCCGGCACCTACGAGGGCATAGATCAGGTGATCCGCACAAAAAAGAGCCTGGGGCGGGTGGGAACGGTGGTGATCGATGAGGTTCATATGCTGGAAGATGCTGAACGCGGCCATCGTTTGGCTGGGATGATCGCCCGCCTGAGAAATGCTGCCCCAGAGGCGCAATTCATCTTCCTCTCCGCCACAGTAGGAAATCCGGGGGCCCTGGCCAAGCGGCTGAATGCAGCTTTAGTGGAGTACGAGGTGCGACCGGTGCCCATTGAGCGCCATCTCATCTTCTCCTCGGGAAAAGAGAAGCGAACGCTTTTGCGCCAGTTGGTCGCCCAGGCGGAGAAGCTGACATCGTCTACCGGCTACCGTGGCCAGACAATAATCTTCACCAACTCTCGCAAAAACTGCTATAACCTCGCTCAGGCGATCCCCGGGGCGGCAGCTTATCATGCCGGCCTACAGTATCCAGAGAGGAAGAGAATCGAGGAGCTATTTGGCCAGGGAAAGATCAGCACTGTGGTGACGACCGCAGCTTTGGCCGCCGGGGTAGACTTTCCCGCCTCCCAGGTGGTCTTCGAGTCCCTGGCCATGGGCATCAACTGGCTGAATGTGCACGAGTTCAATCAGATGCTGGGGAGGGCAGGCAGGCCAGGTTATCATGACCTGGGATTGGTCTACATCTTGGCCGAGCCGGGCCGACGGTTCTCCTCTGGTCGGGGGGAGTCAGAGGATGAGATGGCACTTGCCCTTCTGCACGGCGCTATGGAGGATGTGGCCCCGGAGTTCTCGGATGAGCAGCAGCAAGAGGAGGTCTTGGCCAATGCTGTCGCTGCCAGATCCCGTCAGGAGCTGGAGAAGCTGCATGATCTGACCCTGGGTCTGGATGATCTGGATAGCGCCCTGAATTCTCTCGAGAGGGCAGGTTTGGTCAAAGGCTTTGAGCCCACCCGCCTCGGAGCGGCAGCAGCAGCCCATTTTCTCACCCCAGATCAGACAAATCTCATCGCTAAGAGGATTGGCAAAGGAAGATCCGCTTTGGAGGTGGCAGTTGAACTGGAGGGTTTTGAGGCTATTTATCTGAAGTTCGCCGAGCATATATCCACCAAGCTGCATATGCAGGTCTCCCAGAGGGCTCTACATGGCTCATTTTTGGATCTATTAAGCAGCTCCGACCTGAACCAGCTGGAGAGGAAGATTCAGAGATACTGCCTGGACTTCGTCCGCGACTTTCTCCGCTGCACCTGCAAGGAGTCTCCCTACTGCGGCTGCGTCCAAAAAAGCATATCATTGTCCATTCTCGATCTGAGGGCGGAAGGCAAGAGCCCGGAAGAGATCATCGATTACTTCAGCGATAGATATGGAATGTATGCCTACCAGGGCGATCTGATCAACTATTTAGACCAGATGGTGCGCTATCTGGAGGCCATAGGATCCGTGGCCAGAGTGCTGGGAAAGCCAGAATTGGCGAAGGAGGCAGAGGAGTGGAAGAAAAAGATCGAGGGGGAGTGATCTGATTGCCAAGCTTATAGAACCGATTGACGTCGTCCCTTGGGGTGGAATACTCCTTCTCTATGAAATGCAAAATGATGGATGAAGGGCATGGCTGAGGGTTCGGACTCGGAGCGTTCTCGGGCGCCAGGATGAAATAAATAAAGTGCAAACAAAGCCATAGAAGCCTGCTTGTATTAATACATCCGGGCATCATAAACATGAGGAGAATACATGAAGATATCAGCGTTAATACCGGTTGGTATAGTCTTTATAATGATTACTGCAGCCCTGACCATCAGCGCATCTGCGGGGTGCTCAACTTGTTCCAAGGAAGGGGACTGGACCCTAAGCGCAACCAGCTTCCTGGAGGGTATTCCCATTAATGAAACCCAACAGGATTATGGGCCAAAGGCAGCGCGCATGACCACTTCTCAGTTTGAGAAAGAATCCGGTGCCGAGAAGGAGAAACCAGAAGGCACAGCAATTGCCGCTCCCGCTCAGACTGAACCCACTGCTAACGCGGGTTCCGCGCCAGCTATATTCCTGATGAGCATCAATGCCGATCCGATAAATGTGACAGCGGGCAGCACCGTCAATATCACTGCCTCACTTGCCACCGCTGGTGATGGACAGACTGCAAGCAACAACAATAGCGCTTCTGACAGCCAGAGCAGAATCACCGCCAGCGCCACTATAATTAATTCTACAGGCATAAATTCGGGAAATGTGGTCTTGATCAAGGGCTCTGAGAATGAGTATACCGGCATCTGGAATGCCAATGTCCCTCCGGGCAAATACAGCGTCAGCGTATCTGCCGCGTCATTGCAGGGAAGTGAGACCTTCAATGATGTTCTGCAGATAAACGTACTCGAATAGAGCCTAGAGGCCATGCGGGTGGCAAGCCCCTTAAAGAAGCTCGGATAACATCCGCCTTCGAGGCAGATCAGTCTCCATAAGACGAAACTTGGGACGGAGCCTTCCCCTGAATTTGGTCCAGGTGAAGATGAGGATGGTGTTGGCGCTATCCGTCTCCATTTGTTTATTTTTCAGGCTCTCCAGATCCTCTTTATCCTCTGCCGTCAGGTCGATATCGAACTCTTTACCGGTCTTCCAGTTGAAGAGTCGGGCCAGAAATATAGTTCGAATGTGCTCCTGTCTCCCTCTGGAGAGCACCTCTTCGGCAAACAGATCTGCAGCATACTCCACCGGGCTTTTTATCCTCTGGCACTTCTCATCCGGCTGGCATAGCTCAAGATCCTCAATGCCCAGGTCGGGATAGCCCTTGCTCTGCCGCTGCATGGTCTCGCACTTTGGGCAGTTCATATTCCCAAACCATTTCCTGTAGATCCTCTCCTCTGCAGATATAGCACCCCGCCAGAGGGATCCTGCCTCCTTTTCGCTCCAACCGCATTGGCCCAGGAATGAGGCCAGGATCGCTCCTCTCCTGTGCATCCCCTTTTCGCCTCCAGGCCCTCTAATTATATTCTTTATGCAAGGAGGGAATTCGCTGGCTGAAATTGCATGCATAGAGATCCAGATCGTCTCCTCTTGCTCTTCTATTGCCAGCACGGATACGGGAATCTCCTCCTCGACCTTGGCAGGAGGATGTGATCTGGGTGGTGGTGGCATTTTCTGCTCAATCTCTTCTCATTCTCGCTTGTGGCCTCCCTCGAAGTAATCGTGGGTATCCTTATCCGGCCGGGCCTCCTGAAGTGCGGGGATCAGACCCTTTTCCACCTCATAGCTCATCCTCTTCTTGAGAATGCACGCTCCTTTGCGCAGCCCTCCTAACGGATTTCTGGGAGTGCCCATGGAGTTCATGCATCGAGCCATCACCGCTGCTCCTCTGGCCAGGCCATCGTCCACGAAGACCACATTTTGGTCCGTATGATCATACAGCCCGAGCTTATCTATCTCCTCTAAGATCCGGCGGGGCTTGTTGCCTGTGATACCCGCCCTACCGGTCACACCAATGGCGGTCTTGCCGGTGACTATGCCCTCCTCGACCCCAACCTGGACCAGCCTGCGGGCCACCCGGGCCATGGCCAGGTCCAGAGCACCAAAGAGTACCTTCAGATCTCGGCTTTTAGTGCTATTGATATCCGCGCCGATTCCGGAGAGCTTCTCCAGGTCGCTGCCGTTTACCCCCACGTCGCAGCCGATGAGGACCACATTGTTCTTGGCCGCTGCATCTGGATTCACCGGAACGAGGCCGTATTTTTTGCGATTTAATGGAACCTTTTCGATGATCACCAGCTCGTCGATCCGGTCGGCATAGGCCTGGGCCTCCTTTCCATAGTCGGGCTTCAGGCCGGCGTCGAATATGTCCAGGGTCGCCCCTATCTTCCTGTCCACCAGCCCTGTGCCCTGGACCACGGCATCAGGTATGGCACCAGCTAGGCCCAGTAGGTTGCCAATGGTATGGGCATAGGGCAGCTCTTCGCTCGTCACCCTGCCGTCCAGGGTGGTGCCGAAGTCCATGGAGAGGCAGGGGTTTCGAAAGTCCACGTCTGTCCAGCGGCTGCCCTCCTTGATTCCGGCGGTGGCAAGCTCTCCTTCCATCTCATTGGCCACCACTTCGACTCCGGTGGACCCCTGGGGCGGGAAACAGGAGGCCACTGCTCCCATGAAGATGACCTTCTCGATCATGGTATATCTCTTGAACTTCTCCAGTATGTTGTGAATGCTCATCGCCGGGGTCATGAGCCGGGGAGGGACGCCGGCATCAAGGCAGCCCTGGGCCAGGGCTTGAATGAATATTCCTACCTGCTCGGGAGAGTCCAGCTCGGCCACTACGCCAGTTGAGCGCACCACGAAGTTCAGATCGGTCTTAATGTCCAGACGGGCTCTATCGTGGCTCTCAATCAGGGTGTTTTTCACCAGCTCGGCAACGGACTCCTTGGTGAGGGGCGTGCCATTGATGGTATGGGCAAAAATCTCTTCTCCTGGTTTTGGCAGCCTCACATCTCTGGTCATCTTTACCGTCTTGTTCACGATGTAGGTCTTGCCGGTATTCAGATCGGTAGCAGTGAGTATGCTCTTGGTGGTGGTATTGCCCACCTCCACCGAGGCCACGATGTAGAATGGCTTGCTCCTCAGATCCAGGTAGTTGAACGGCGGGCTTTCCGCTATGCGTGGTGAAAATTTCGGCTTGAAGAGGCGACCGAGGTTCATGGCAGAAAAGAGAGCGCTGGAGACATTAAAGCTTTGGGTTGAGGGATCAAAATCCCGGATGCGCTAATAGGATGCTCTTCTCCAGATTATGTGGGTGAGGTCCGGCAGAGGTTGTAGCCTCTGTGTCTCCACATGAAAAATCTTAAAGCATACTGGTTTTTCATGCTTTGGAATGGAGAGGAGCCCAAAAAGGGAGTGCAGAATCGCTTATTACTCTCTTTGCATCATGGGCAACTTCGTATCACAATCGTCTATATCTATATAGTTGCTAATAGAAGTGGCGATCCGGGAGCACTGCTCCTTGCCTCCTGCGTCCTCGGATCACCCCCTCCTCCCTCACCTTTTCTTTTTTTGTCTGACCGACGCTCCCGTTCCCGCGTTCAGTCCTTCAATCCATCTGTTGTCACCGAAAAGACCGCCTCCCCATCGGGCAGGTTGGGCGAATCCACCAGGCGAGCGATGCGTTTCTCCCCTTTGGATTTTCGCAGGTAGAGCCGGAAGGTGGAGGTATGGCCCAGGACGTGCCCTCCCACGGGCTTGGTCGGATCTCCGAAGAAGGTGTCCGGCTTGGACATGACCTGATTGGTCACCAGGATCACGGCGTTATTCAGGTCTCCAAAACGCATCAGGTCGTGAAGATGCTTGTTGAGCTTCTGCTGGCGGTCGGCCAGGGTTCCCCGCCCCACATACTCCGCCCGGAAGTGGGCAGTCACCGAGTCCACGATGAGCAGCCGGACCGGCCTCTCAGAATCTTTGACCTTCTCTGCCAGGTCCATGGCGCTCTCCGCCAGCAGGATCTGGTGATTGGAGTTGAAGGCCCTGGCCACGTTGATGTTCTTTAAGAAATCCTCAGTCTCCCAGATCCGGCCGTCGGGTGCAGGCGGCAGCCCCTTGACCATCTGGTCGATGCGCTCCGGCCGGAAGGTGTTCTCAGTATCGATTATGATGACGGAGCCGTTCAGCCCGCCCATCTCCACCGGCAGCTGGATATTCACTGCCAGCTGGTGGGCGACCTGGGTCTTGCCGCATCCGAACTCTCCGTAGAGCTCCACAATGGCCTGAGTCTCCATACCTCCGCCCAGCAGCTCATCGAAGCTCTTGCAGCTTGTAGTGACCTTACCCACCTGCTTTCTCCGCTCCAGGATGCGGTCACCGGTCTCAAAGCCTCCTACGTCTGCCGCTTCCCGGGCCCCGGCTATTATCTTGGCGGCAGTGGCCTCACCAACCTCTGCCGCAGTAACCAGCTCTCCAGGAGAGGCAACGGCAATGGCTTCAATTGAGTTGAATCCCGCCTCGCGCAGCTTTTCGGCAGTGGCCGGACCCACGCCAGGTAGGTCTTCCAGTAGTTTTATTGCCATCGTCACAGTTCCTCTGGTATGTGTTCTCATAGCTAACTTAACTTCCTTACTCAGGCGGGGCGAAAGTAATCCTGGTGCGCCATCCGCAGGAGAGTTCCAGTCCTTCATTCCAGCCGCTCTTGACCTGCGCATCGATAATCTCCGCCCTGTATCCAAGATCAACCTCCACCAATCGATCGACATGCTCTCCCCATAGAGCTGCCCGGATCCGGCCGGATTCATCAGAGATGTAGATATTTGCCACCCGGCCCACTCTGCCATCATCCCTCTGAAACTCCCGCACCTCCCCCAGGCCGGATACAAAGCCGGAAACGCTGGAGAGCATTCCCTCTTTCAGCTCCGCTATGGGGGTCATCCTCTCTGAGAAGTCCAGCTTCTTAGTGCTCTTGCGAATAGCGGTGCTCCCACCGGTCTGGATCTCAAGCAGGCCGTACCTCTCCCGGACTGAGCCGCCTACGATCTCAAGCGTCTCCCCCTTAAGAAGAGGCATCTGGGCCTGCTCATTCCAGAGGGTGAGCCGGATCTTGCCGGTCTCATCTCCCAGCGTCAGCCCTCGAACCTGGCCCTTGCCCCCATCTTTGCGCTCGAACTCCCTCATCTCTCCCGGGTCCACAACCACCGCCAGAAGGCTGACATCACTCATGTCCCTCTTAAGCTCTCCAATCCTGTAAGGCGCGACGCGTGGATGAATATCCTGATCTATCTCCTCGAATCCGCCGCCGCGACCCAGGCTGACCTCAGTCCCCGCAAATCCCTCTTTGGCCAGTCCCCTCACCTTGAGGCACTGGTCCACAGCGAGGTCCCCTGACTTGATCAGCTCTGCTGTCTCGTCCCAGAGGGCGACACGCACCGACCCGGTCTCGTCCGCCAGGGTGATATTTGCCACCCTGCCAAGAGATCCGTCTGATCGCTGAAACTCCCGCACAGGAGATACCGCGATCACCCTGCCGGTGAATGTGACGTTCCCCATCTCAGGCCGGATGCTCCCGATCTTGGTCAGAAGATCAGGGCTGCCCAGGTCCCTGGCCACCAGCATGGCTGCGGTCCGGGAGTCGCATAAGCCGGCCATAAGGGCCACCTTCTCCTTCACCCTCTCCTCGAATTCTTCAGGCGATATGCTGTCTGCAACCTGACGGTAAATCTCCTCCAGCTCTGAGTCCATCAACGATCATCCATGAATGGCATAACGCTCCTGCGTACTTCTCAGGTAGGGGGCATTGCAGCGGGAAAGGAAGGCATTGCAGACCTCAATGGGATCTCCGTCTGCAATCAGCGCCCCGTTCTCCATCAGTATGGCCCGGTGAGATACCTCCTTGACGAAATCCACATGATGACTCACCAGGATGATGGTCGTCCCAAACTCCGAGTTGATCTTCTTTATGGCATTGGAGACCTCCCGCAATGTGATGGGATCGATATCTCCAAACGGCTCGTCCAGAATCATAACCTCTGGCCTGGCAGCGAGGAGAATGGCCAGAGAGACTCTCACCAGCTCCCCGCCGGACAGCTGCCTGGGAAGCTTCCACATGACACTTCTATCCAAATCCAGCAGGTCGAATATGGGCTCGGCGAACTTCTGGGCCTCAGTGTTTGGAAAGCGGGGGAATAGATCCTTGAATATATCCCTTGTAAGCTCCAGAGACTCTAGAGCTGACTTTGCATCCTCTTCTGACATATCCGCCATGGCATAGATGACATCCAGCACCTTTTCGCTTATGCCCATCTCCTCGGCAACGGAACGGGCATATTCAATCACATCAGTGCCCTTGATGCCCATCTGATAAGCGATCTGATCGATGATGGTCTCCCCGGCATAAAGGGCGAACTCCTGATACATGATCCCTAAAGTTCGACGCACATTCATTCTATGGGGCGAGTAGGTGAGCATATCCACCCATTCATCGCCATAGCGGTAATAGACCGCCCCCTCATCGGGCATTCTGACCCCCTGCATGATCTTGAGAAGGGTGGTTTTTCCTCCGCCGCTGTTGCCAATGAATGAGGTGATCTCCCCTTTGTTTATGTCGAAGTTGAGCTTCTTCATCCGCAGGATGTCAAGGACCTCTCCCTTGCAGACCTGGCAGCTCCTCTTGGACAGGTCTCTCACCTTGATCAATGGTCCCAGGTTTCTTTTTAGCGCCAGGGGCTCGAGCTTTCCAATTCCTGCCAGGAACCTGTCCAGGATCTCTCCTGGCTTTCCGTCAGCTATGATCTCGCCTTTCTCCAGCCAGATCAGTCTGTCCGCCAGGTATTCGTGGACCTCCGGCAGGTGGGAGACGACGACTATGATCAGGCCAAGCTTATCCCGAACGTTCTTGATGGCATCTAAAACCTCCTGCTTTGTCGCCGGGCAGGCCATGGTGGCCGGCTCATCCAGCAAGAGGACCTTGGGCTTTTTGGCCAGCTGTCTGGCGATTACAAGCCTCTGCTTCTCACCGCCGCTGAGGATGGTTGCCAGGTGGCTGGCCTTCTTTTCCAGGCCCACCAGGCCCAGGTAGAAGAGCCCCTCTTTGTACATTGCATCGTAATCAGCATTCTCGGGTATGGGCAGGACCTCATAGCCCGTCTTGCGTGAATGAACTCGTCGCACCACGTTATTGAGGGCGGTCTCCGTCCAGAGGGCAAAGTCCCTCTGTAGATGTATGGCTGTGACCGCCATCTGCGCCCGTACCTCCTCATCGCTGGAGTCAGGGGTGATGGTAGTTCCGTCCAGGGTGATCTTGCCGGAATCAAAGCTCTCCATGCCTCGCAGGATCTTCATCAGGGTGCTCTTTCCGCCACCGCTCTTGCCCACTATTCCCAAAATCTCGCCCGGCTGGGCGGTGAAGCTTATGTTTTTCAGGACCTCGATATCCCTGTCATTTAACCTGTAAGTTTTGGAAAGATTTTCTATCTGCAGCAAAATCATACCTCCTAACGTACTTTTGTTCCCGTTTCCACAGCTTCTCTCGGCCTGAGAAGCACTGCCCTGCCTTCCACATCAGCCGCCAGGAGCATGGCCTGTGACTCTATTCCGAAGAGCTTGGCCGGCTTTAAATTGACCAAAACCACTACCTGTGTGCCCACTAGGTCCTCTTTTGCATAGGACTGGGCGATGCCTGCTACCACCTGGCGGACCTCTCCCCCTATATCCACAGCGAGCTTGAGAAGTTTGTTTGAGCCTTTAATGGCCTCTGCATTCTTGATCTCCCCTATTCTTATATCCATGGACTGGAAATCCTCAAAGGAGATCTCTTCTTTCTTCTTATCTTGCGTTCCCTTACCTTTGGATCCGGCCTCTTTTATCCTATCCATGAAGATCTTCTCCAGTTCTTTGACGAATTTCTCCTCCAGGCGGTCAAAGAGGATCTCAGGGGTTCCCAGGCTCTGGCCGGAGTCCAGGGGCACAAGAGCATCTCCAAAAGCGATCTTACTGACCTCTCCGGGCATGCCCAGCTGCTTCCAGGCGTTTTGCATCTTTGCTGGCATTACAGGCTCCATCATAATTACCAGTGCTTTGGCGATCTGCAGGCAGCTTCGCAGGACAGAGGCCGCGGCATTCCGGTCGCTTTTGACCAGCTTCCAGGGCTCATGGCTCTGGAAGTAGGTGTTCCCATAATCGGCCAGGGTCATCACGCTGTCGGTGGCCTTCTTGAACTCGTACTCCTCCAGGCCGGATACAACCTCAGCCATGGTCTCTTCGATACGGGCCAAAACATCCGCATCTATGCTGCCCTCAGGCACCTTTCCCTCGAAGTTCTTCACGCTGAAGGTGAGGGCCCGGTTGATGAAGTTGCCAAAAGCCCCCACCAGCTCGGAGTTGACCTTATCGGCAAATATGTTCCAGGCGAAGTTGACCTCTTTATTGTGGGCGGTATAGCTGGCCAGGTAATAGCGCAGAAGGTCGGGATGAAGGCCTCGGTCCATGTAGTCGTCCTTCACCCAGATGACATTCCCTCGGGATTTGGAGAACTTCTTGTCATCGATCTTGAGCATGCCGCTGGCAACTACCGCCGAGGGCAGGGTATATCCCGAACCTTTGAGCATCGCCGGCCAGAAGATGCAGTGATGATAGACGATATCTCCGCCGATGAAGTGAATGATCTGGGAAGGTTTTTTCCAGTAGTCCTCCCAGTCCCGGCCAGACCTGGCGCACCACTCCTCGGTGAAGGCGATATAGCCTATAGGAGCGTCCACCCAGACGTAGACCACCAGGTCGTCGCTTCCCGGGAATTTGACCCCCCAGGCCATATTGCGGGTTATGCACCAGTCTTTGAGCTCCGAGCGCACCCACTCCGTGGCATAGTTCCTGGCCGAGGCGGTTCCTTCCAGGGTCTGCAGATGCTCGAGCAGAAAGTCCCGGAATCCAGAGAGGCGGAAGAAGTAATGAGTCTGTTTGCGGTACTCTGCCCTGCCGCCGCAAACCTTGCAGATGGCATTCTTGATCTCCCCCGGCTCCAGGTGGCGACCGCATCCCATGTCGCACTCGTCTCCCCGGGCGGGCTTGCCGCAGTAGGGACACTCCCCTTCCACATATCTATCCGGCAGGAAGCGCTCGCATTTAGGGCAGTACGCAAGATCGATCTCCCTGGGATAGACGTAGCCGTTCTCCATGAGAGCTTCTACCATCTCTTTGGTGCGATTGTGGCAAGCTGGATCATCAGTATCGCCAAAGAAGTCGAAATCAACCTCCATTCCCTGGAAGATCTCATCGAAGTGCTGGTGATACTTGATGGACAGAGCCTTGGGGGTCATTCCCTGAGCCTCGGCATTGACCACGATCGGGGTTCCATGGGAATCCGAGCCGCAGACGAAGAGCACCTCTTTGCCCATCTTTCTCAATCCTCGGACGAAGATGTCCGCTGGTACATAGGTTCTTAGGTGGCCCAGGTGACAGGGCCCGTTGGCGTAAGGGAGGCCGCAGGTTACAAGGATAGGCATTGACAATTGAGAACACCGCCGCTGGATATGAAAGAACAGGGAGATATAGGTTTCCCAATAGCTCTCCTGGGCATGGTACAGGATCCTGGTCGGAAGGATCCTGGATAAAATGTATATAACCGGATGATAAAATACAGATAATGGCAGAATGCAATTTAAAGGCGAAAAGCATGAAGTCAGCCATTCCATGAGAGATGATGGCAAAAGTGGGGATATTCAATGAATAAGATGTGTTTAATTATTCCGGCCTTCTTACTGGCACTGGCTATGGGCCCGGCAGGAGCCTACCCTCTGCAGGCCAGCGATGGAAATGCTACGGTAGTCCTGTTTGGGTCAATCAGGATGCCATATGAGTTAAATGATAGTGAGGAGGTCCTGAAGGTGGATACCGGGCTTCTGAACGCCTCGAATGCCACATATCAAATGGTGGATCAGTATGATGCTGTTTACGATCCAGCGATGTACAAACCCCTGAACGAGGGAAGGCAGCTGGTCTACTTCGTGGTTCCCAGAGACAGCCTCTTCAAGTTGATTACTGCGACTCCTGAGGGCGGAAGGCCCATAAATATCAACTGGTGGGCTACACCCAAAGCGAGCAATGAGTTTCTGCTGATAAGGTACTATGGGATCACAGACTGGCTGATAAATCCCGACGAGCAGGGAATAGTGGTTCAGGTCCGTGGCCAGAACAATGGCACCCAGGATGTGACATTCAGTCCAGAGAATTTCGTTCTTATTGATCAGTGGGGCTGGCCGTATAGTGCGACCGCAGGATTCGATACCGAGGTCATAGCTCCTGGAAACGCAAGCCAGGAAAGGGTGCTGGTGGGCTTCAGCGGCATCTCTCTGCAGAGCAGGCCCGTGGCTCTGGTGTATGGCTACTATACCGAGAGTCCCATAGTCATTGACTTTGATAGTGCTTACACCCAGCTCACAAATGAGCAGGTCTATGGGACGGCGGGAGCACAAAATGTCTCCGCAGCTCAGCCTGCCGGGCAAGCAGTCCAGCCGATTGCATTGGCCGCTGCAACGACAAACGAGAGTGCTGTAGCTGGAGCTGCGGCCAACAACACCACAGCCCAGAACGCAACCGTGGCCTCTAACATCAATTCCAGCGTCAGCTCCACCAAGGCCAGGCTTGCTGCTGCGAGAGAGAGGCTCAAACAACAGACCAAGGATGATACATCAGCGGATACACCAGCGGGCAATGCTACCCCTGGCACGGCCGAGACTGCAATAACCTCGCTAAATACAGAAGATATCATGTAGAAGGGCTGAGCAAAGATCCGAAAATGATTCGAACCCGGAATGATATGTCGATCTAGCTGGGAACGATGGGCAGGAGCGAGGGGCTTTCGCCTCCTGCCCAATAAATTCTGCTCTATAATGCTAATAGCATGAAGGTGGAACTGTGAAGGCAGAAATGGCAGTATTAATTGTCCTTGGAGCGGCAGCGCTTTCCCTTCTGGCCGCGGATGGTATCGAATCTGAAGGGCTTACTATCACCGGATCTGCTACACCCATGTCTGGCCTTGGGAATATAGATGATCAGAGCATGGAGGATAAGATCGCTGATTTGCAGAGCGGTTCCGTATCCAACGCCAACCAGTCAAATAACAAGCACAGCACATTCTTTAGCATCGGTATTGATACTGTTCAATCGAATGGCTCAACTGTCGATCTATCAAAGCTCATCAATCTATCCTCCAATGATTCCACAAATTCCAGCGCTGAAAATGCCTCGATCATTAACACAAGAACACTGAACTGGACTGCGCTCGACACCACTGCTTTTAATGCAACCGCAGTCAATGTTTCTGACCGGATCGGGTCCGGCAAAGATTCAATGTATTCATCATCCCAGGGCGGATTGGGCAAAAGCAAGATCGGATCCAGTATGTCCCTGGAAGGGGATTTCGAGGTTCAAAGATCGTCGAGTTATTAAAAATTTTTTTATCTAAATTTAAACTGGTATCCCCCTCGCTAGCCAGGAAAATTTTCGGGCAAGTTGAAAATGTGTGATCTATAACAAAAAACTGGTCAAATAGGAATCTTTATATGGCATTATTGGTTTTCTGCCAACATCAAGAGGAATCATTGAAGAAATACAAGATAGATGTGGGCGATAGCTTGGAGCTGGATGAGGTAGATAGGACCATTCTCCGCAACCTTAGAGAAGACAGTCGCATGAGCCTGCAGGAGATATCGCGGAGGTCAGGCATTGCCGATGCAACCGTCCAATTCCGTCTGAAGCGCATGAAGTCCCAGGGGGTCATTGAGCGGTTCACCATCAGCGCCAGTCCCGCGGCCACTGGCTATACAGTAACCGCCATCATGCTGGTCCAGACCGATTCCGAGAGCCATGATCGGGCGGTTCGGGCTCTGGTCTTGATCCCGGAGATAACCGAGGTCTACGGAATATTAGGAGAGTACGACCTCTTCCTCAAGGTCTGGTCTCGTGGCCTGGAAGAGCTGAAGACCATCATCAACGACCGTATCCGTTCCGTTGAAGGGATTAAAAACCTCCTGGAGATCGTGGTCATGGATCGGGCGAAAGAGGAGAGCCCTCCTGTCTAGGATGCATTGAGAATATCGAGCAGATTAAGCTAGCAGAGAATTGAGCAGTTGAGATTGAGCTGTTAAGGTACTGAGGTGATATGTGGCGCACATCCAGGAGCATCGCGGAGAAGATCACAGCCAATGGCCCCCTTTGGGTCAAGGAGGCAGCAACAAATGGATCCAACCGGGTAAGCTTCTTCAGCCAGCTGCAGGGAATGAAGATCTACGATCGGGAGGGAAATGCAGTGGGCAAGCTATCAGACCTAGCCCTCCAGCCTGGGGATACCCTGCTGGAGATCTCGCGCATCGTCTATACCTCCAATATCCTGAGAAGAGAAGGTCATCCTGCCCATATCCAGCGTTGGCAGCATCAATGGCGATATCCGCCTGGATGTGTCCAGGGACGAGATCCCGCCGGGAAAGCTCACCGAGGATGAGCTCCTGGTTACCGAGACCATTCTTGACCGGCAGATCGTGGATATAGACGGCCTGAAGGTGGTGAGGGTAAACGACATCCTCCTCGGCCAGGTAAAGAGATCCCTCTGCCTGGTAGGAGTGGACGTCGGCTTCAAGGGGATAATCAGGAGGCTGGGATTTGGCGGCTTTTCTGGCGGCCTGATGGCAAGACTGCCCAACCGCATTGTACCCTGGTCTTATATCGATCCCCTCGATCCCAACCTGCGAAGCCTTCACCTCAAGATCTCCAGAAAGACCATCAATGACCTTCATCCCGCGGATATAGCCGATATCCTGGAGGAGCTGAACAACAGGGATCGTCTTCTCATTCTCGACTCCCTGGGCGAGGAGATGGGCTGGGACTCCGGGTTGAACAAGAAATTCAGGGATGCACCACAGTTTTACCTCCTCTTCACCCTGCTGATAGCTTTCGGTGCCATCTTCATACTGATTCCCGATGCGCCGCTGCTGGCGATAATGGTCCTCTCTCAGGTGATCAACGGATCCTTATTGCCGATGGTACTGCTTTTTATTCTCATTCTGATCAATGACCGGAAGATCATGGGAAAATACACCAACGGAAAGCTCTTTAATCTGATCGCCTGGAGCCTGGAGCACAACCATTATCATGAGCATCCTCACTGTGCTCTTAGTGGTTACGACCATCTTTCCGAAATAGAAGCGATAAAGCGGGCAATATAGGAGGTTAGTGGCTTGAAGGAACCAAAAAGGGATGAATATTCGCCAGATCGCTCATCCAGCAGCTGCGCTGATGCTCCAATCAAGCCCTCTCCTGCAGGATCGCCTTATGTATCGTCCTCGATCCAATCGGAAAGAGATGCGGATATCCAGCCGGATATCCTGGCCTCTGACTCGAATTCAGTTCCAGTTCCCAATGGGTCCGCGACTCCAGAAATAAAGCCGAACCGAGAGCTGCCCAGGTTTACAGTGATAGAGTATGATGAGAATCACTTTTTTGAAACGGAGACAAATGAGGTTGAGGATTGTCTGTTATTCCGGGACCGGCCCTATATGATATGGATCAACGTGGACAGTCCCCGGCAGGTGGATTCTCTGGAAAAGCTGGGAGCATGCTATGGATTGCATCCCCTGGTATTGGAGGACATCCTCACCGACCAGCGTCCCAAGGTTGAGGATTATGAGGACTACATATTCATCGTTCTCAAGATGCTCTACTACGAGGAAGAAGGGGACGACGTGATGGGGGATTTCAGCATTGACATGGACCAGGTGAGCATAATCTTCGGCAACAATTTTATAATATCCTTTAAGGAGAAGGATGTTGATGTGTTCCGGCCCCTCAGGGAGAGGCTGAGAACCTCCAAAGGCCGGATCAGAAAGCAGGGTGCCGACTACCTGGCCTACTCCATGATCGACTCGATCGTTGACCACTACTTTGTGATCATGGAGAAGCTTGGCGACAGGTTCGAGGATCTGGAGGACTCAGTGGTCTCCAATCCGGAGCCGGGCATCCTTCCCGCCATCTACAATCTGAAGCGGGATATGCTCTTTCTGCGAAAGTCGGTCTGGCCTCTCCGGGAGGCAATAAGCCGCATGCAGAGGATGGACTCGCACCTCATCTCCGAGACCACCAGGATCTACTTGAGGGACGTGTACGACCATACCATCCAGGTGATCGAGAACATAGAGACATTCAGGGATATGTCCACCTCCCTTCTGGAGACCTATCTCTCCAGCCTGAGCAACAAGCTCAATGAGGTGATCAAGCTCCTGACCATCATCTCCACCATATTCATCCCCTTGACTTTCCTGGCAGGGCTTTACGGTATGAACTTCACCCATATGCCGGAGCTGGAGCACCCCTGGGGCTATCCCGCAGTCCTGGTGCTGATGCTGCTGGTGGTGGCGGTGATGCTGGCCTACTTCCACCGGAAGAAATGGATCTAAAGGAGTTTGAGGCCCAGGGAATATAGCTCTCAATCATGCCCATTCAGGCTACGGCCACCTTTCTGGAGATGATGGCTCGAAGGGGATCGATCTGACCGCGTTTGGCGCTGATGGGAGCAACCCTATCCTGCCACTGTGTCCAGGGTGGGAGCATCCCCAGACGCTCGCAGATCAGGTCAAGTGCTCCATCCCTGTCCTGTTTGGCTATTCGGTCCATCTTGTTCGCTGCCAGGACCGAGTGCAGGCCCAAATCGTCCAGAAACTCCCAAAGCTCTATCTCCATCGGCACCTCGCCCCGCCCTTCCCAGCGGTCGGCTATATCCAGGAAGGATGCGGCGTCGATCACCTGCACTGCCAGGAGAATCTCCCTGGCATGCTCTTCAAAATAATGGACGATCAGATCTTTGGTCTTCTCCTGGTCGGCTTTGGTGGTTCTAAACATAAAGCCATAGCCGGGCATATCCACATAGAAGATGTTGCCTACCTTGGTCTTGAACGGGTACTGGGTGATACCAGGACGCTTGCCGATCGGAACCTTCTTTCCCGTGAGCTCCCAGAATAGGGTGGATTTGCCGACGTTGGACCTGCCGATGAGGACAACTTCCTTGGACATGGCATTAAGAGGAAGGGCAAGATTGAAAAGGATGCCTATCTGAGAACAATAGCATAAATGACGGAAGGGGAAAAGGATCCAAAAGAGGTCGCAGTTCTGCTCTTGAAGGCTACGATGCTCCCCGACGGAGAGGTCTTCCCGCGGTTCGATCAGCCGAAGTACACCCCGGCAGATTACACCCGCATGGCCTGCCACATTCTTTTCCGTTGCCACCGATGCGGGACATGCTGCACCACCGGAGACCCCATCCGCCTGCGGCCCGAGGATGCGGCACAACTGGCAAAGCATCTCAAAATCCCCCTGAACAGGGCCCTGAAAAAGTACACCATTCCCGATCCCAAAAAGCCCGGAGTTCTGGACTTCAAGCACATCCTGCCCTGCAAGTTCTATGACCGATTGGCGGGCGGCTGCAAGATCTATGCTGCCCGTCCCTGGTCCTGCCGCATCTTTCCTTTCCTTGGGGTCTACGGCTCTTCTGATCAGGTGGTGGTAAACCCGTCATGTCCGGGTTCTGTGGAGACTATGGGGATTTTAACCCGGGCGATGGAAGAGGTACAAAGGGAGCAGG
>WOYI011444661.1_pt1 | contig 18043 bp, 15 predicted proteins | sample 6423411 | NCBI WGS metagenome assembly WOYI01 (sample SAMN13441803, study PRJNA592873) | oil field metagenome | biome: oil field; feature: oil-well bore; material: oil-contaminated soil; isolation source: oil-contaminated soil from oil-well borehole | place: Germany: Wietze | collected 2016-10-18 ...
GGGGAGGGAGGTCATGGGGGAAGTGAATGAAGAGGAGTGAGGAGCAAGGCATGAGTGTAGTTCCCGGGCAAGCCCTGTGCTGTGGGCTGCAGCGCCGGGTTCGGAGGCGCCGGAATGCCCGTCAACGCGGGCCGCGAATCACAAAAACGGGCATCCGGAGCCTGCGGTCTCCCCACGAATCTCCCCGTTCAATCAACACCTTGCGCACTGACTGAAGGAACAGTGCGCGCATGATGCGGTCGTTCCTCGCGGGTTAGGAAGCCAGGGGAGACCCCACCATGCGCGCCACCGAAAGTATTGCAAACGTGCCTGCGCGACGCCCTCGGTTCGATGCATGCGCTGCGCCGCCGGGTGTTGCTGCGCGCCGTCGAGGCGACGATGCGTGCGAAGCGAACGGCACCGGCCAGTGCTTGAATCCGGTTCCATCCAAACGCCGGCTCTACATCGGTGATGCGTCTTGGCCGAGAGGCGCTGATGCATCTCTCGCCCTTCAAGCATCCGGCCAGGGCGTGAGGATCTCGAAACCGTCGTCGGTCACCGCGATGGTGTGCTCCCACTGGGCGGAGAGCGAGTGGTCCTTGGTGACCACGGTCCAGCCGTCGGGCAGTTGCTTGGTGTGCGGTTTGCCGGCGTTGATCATCGGCTCGATGGTGAAGGTCATGCCCTTCTTCAGCTCGATGCCGGTGCCGGGCTTGCCGTAGTGCAGGACCTGCGGCTCGTCGTGGTAGACCTTGCCGATGCCGTGGCCGCAATACTCGCGCACCACGCTGAAGCCGGCCGCCTCGGCGTGCTTCTGGATCGCCGCGCCGATGTCGCCAAGCGTGGCGCCCGGGCGCACTGCCTGGATGCCGCGCATCATCGCCTCATGGGTGGTATCCACCAGGCGCTTGGCCAGCACCGACGGCGTGCCGACGCAGTACATGCGACTGGTATCGCCGTGCCAGCCGTCCTTGATGACGGTGACGTCCAGATTGATGATGTCGCCGTCCTTGAGCACCTTGCCCTCGGTCGGGATGCCGTGGCAGATCACGTGATTGACCGAGGTGCACAGGGTCTTGGGGAAGCCGTGGTAGCCCACGTTGGCCGGAACCGCCTTCTGCACCTTGACGATGTGCTCGTAGGCGAGGCGGTCCAGGTCCTCGGTGGTGACGCCGGGCTTGACGTGCTCTTTCAGCATCGCCAGCACGTCGGCGGCGAGCTGGCCGGCCACGCGCATGGCGGCCAGGTCTTCGGGAGTCTTGAGGGCAATGGCCATGGTTCCACCCAGATGGCGGCGGCGGGCTGGCGGATCAACGTCCGCCGGCAACTTGCCGCCTGACCGGCGCACCGGCTATAGTTTGCGGGTTTTGCAGGCCGCACGCGGCCCTTTCCGGGCCACGTCGACTGCACAGCGAACGGGCATTGTAACCGCGTCGCGGAGCAAGCCCAACCAATGCCACACACGCATCGGCACCGCCTTCGGGGTGCCGCGCCCGTTTCCGTCACTCACCAGGAAACGCCGCGGTCGAAGCCGGGGATGCGTGGAGGTCCCAACCCCCAGGTTCCTTCTGGAACCGACCATTCGGAGTTACCCCCATGGCCCAAGTCACCATGCGCCAGATGCTCGAAGCGGGCGTCCATTTCGGCCACCAGACCCGCTACTGGAACCCCAAGATGGCGCCGTACATCTTCGGCGCGCGCGGCAAGATCCACATCATCAACCTCGAAAAGACCCTGCCGCTGTTCACCGACGCGATGAACTTCCTGTCGGGGCTGGCGCAGAAGCGCGGCACCATCCTGTTCGTCGGCACCAAGCGTTCGGCCCGCGAGCCGTTGGCCGAGGAAGCCGCACGCGCCGGCATGCCGTTCGTCACCGCCCGCTGGCTCGGCGGCATGCTGACCAACTTCCGCACCGTGAAGCAGTCGGTCGCCCGCCTGAAGGAACTGGAAGCGGCCGAGACCGACGGTTCGTTCGACAAGCTGGTCAAGCACGAAGTGCTGGCGCTGCGCCGCGAGCGCGACAAGCTGGAGAACTCGCTGGGCGGCATCAAGAACATGAACCGCCTGCCCGATGCGCTGTTCGTGATCGACATCGGCCACGAGGACATCGCCGTACAGGAAGCCAAGAAGCTCGGCATCCCAGTGATCGCCGTGGTCGACACCAACTACAACCCAGAGCTGGTGGACTACGCCATCCCGGGCAACGACGACGCCATCCGCGCGATCCAGTTGTATGCCCGCGCCGCCGCCGACGCGATCCTGGAAGGCAAGGCCGCCGCGCCGAACGCCGCCCAGGGCGATGCCGACGAGTTCGTCGAGCTAGACGAGGAAGGCAACCCGGTGACCAAGGACGAGGACCGCAAGGCCGCTGCTCCGCGCCGCGCCGCGGCCAAGAAGGGCGCTGGCGCGCCGCGTCGTGACGGCGACGGCCGTGCTGGTCGCGGGTCGTCCGACGCTGCCGAGCAAGCCTGACGCTTCATCCGCGGCGAGGCCCGGCCTGGGCCTCGCCGCTCCCAAGCATTCGAGGAACCGACATGAGCAACATCTCCGCCCAGCTGGTGAAGGAACTGCGCGAGCGGTCCGGCGCCGGCATGATGGAATGCAAGAAGGCCCTGGTCGAGAACCACGGCGACATCGAAGCGGCCATCGAGTGGCTGCGCAAGAACGGCCTGGCCAAGGCCGACAAGAAGGCCGACCGCGTCGCCGCCGAAGGCCGCATCGTGGCCGCCCAGGCCGGTGGCAAGGCGGTGCTGGTCGAGGTCAACTGCGAGACCGACTTCGTCACCAAGAACCCCGACTTCGTCAAGTTCAGCGACAGCGTGGCAGCGGTGGCGCTGGAGTCCGGCGCGGCCGACGTCGACGCCCTGAAGGCTGCCGCCTTCCCGGGTGCGAGCAACGTCGAGGAAGCCGCCAAGGCGCTGATCGCCACCATCGGCGAGAAGATCGAGGTGCGCCGCCTGGCCCGCGTCGAGAGCGACGGCGTGATCGGCAGCTACATCCACGGCGGTCGCATCGGCGTGCTGGTGGCCCTGAAGGGCGGCTCCAAGGAACTGGCCAAGGGTATCGCCATGCACGTGGCGGCGATGAACCCGCAGTACGTGAAGGCCGAGGACGTTCCCGCCGATTTCGTGGCGAAGGAAAAGGACATCGCGCTGAGCCAGATGTCCGACAAGGACAAGGCCAAGCCGGCCGAGATCCTGGAGAAGATCATCGCCGGCAAGATCAACAAGATCGTGTCCGAGGTGACGCTGCTCGGCCAGCCCTACGTGCTGGACACCAGCGTGACCGTCGGCGACGCCCTGAAGAAGGAAGGCGCCGAAGTGGTGGCGGTGGCCCGCCTGGCCGTCGGCGAAGGCATCGAGAAGGTGCAGGAAGACTACGCCGCCGAAGTGGCGAAGGCGATGCAGGTCTGACCCCCGCCCGCTCCAAGGTCGTACCGAAAAAGCCGCGGGCAACCGCGGCTTTTTCATGCACGACAGGCCGGGCGCGACCTCCCGCAGGCGCCCGCCCCCATGTCACCCCCCGGAATTCTTACGAACACGTTGCAGCCGCCGCTACAATGCGCCGGTTTGCCCCACCCAGCCGGAGCCCCCATGAGCGAATCCTTCAAGCACCAGCGCATCCTGCTCAAACTTTCCGGTGAGGCGTTGATGGGCGAGGCCGACTACGGCATCGATCCGAAGATGATCGGCCGGCTGGCGGACGAGATCATCGAGGTGCAGAAGGCCGGCATCCAGATCGGCGTGGTGATCGGCGGCGGCAACATCTTCCGCGGCGCCGGCCTCGCTGCCGCCGGCATGGACCGCGTCACCGGCGACCACATGGGCATGCTGGCCACGGTGATGAATGCGCTGGCGATGCAGGACGCGATCGAGAAGCGCGGCGGCTTCGCCCGCGTGATGAGCGCGCTGCCGATCCACGACGTGGCCGAGGATTTCATCCGCCGCCGCGCCATCCGCCACATCGAGAAGGGCCGCATCGTGCTGTTCGCCGCCGGCATCGGCAGCCCGTTCTTCACTACCGACTCGGCCGCCGCCCTGCGCGCGGTGGAGATCGGCGCCGACCTGCTGCTGAAGGCGACCAAGGTGGACGGCATCTACTCCGCCGACCCGGCCAGGCACGCCGACGCCACCCGCTACGAGCACCTCACCTACGACGAGGTGATCGAGCGCAAGCTGGCGGTGATGGACACCGCCGCCATCGCGCTGTGCCGCGACCACCGCCTGCCGATGGTGATCTACGACATGACCGTGCCGGGCAACCTGATGCGCATCATGCGCGGCGAACCGATCGGCACCACCGTCGGCGCCAGCTGATCCCGCCGGCCGCGCGGCACCCGCCCGGGCCGCCCGCAGGCCGCTGGTATACTCGCCGGCTGGCCTGATCCATCGGAAGACGACCCATGATCAACGACATCAAAAACGATGCCCAGACCCGCATGGGCAAGAGCATCGATGCCCTCAGGCACGACCTGACCCGCCTGCGCACCGGCCGCGCCAGCACCGCGCTGGTGGACAACATCAAGGTGCCCTACTACGGCTCGGACATGCCGCTGAACCAGGTCGCCTCGGTGGCGCTGGGCGATTCGCGCTCGATCATCATCACGCCGTTCGAAAAGAGCCTGGTCGCCGTGATCGAGAAGGCGCTGATGGCGTCGGACATCGGCATCACGCCGACCACCGCCGGCACGGTGATCCGTCTCAACATGCCGCCGCTCACCGAGGAGCGCCGCCGCGAGCTGGCCAGGCACGTGGGCCACGAGGGCGAGAACGCCAAGATCGCCATCCGCAACATCCGCCGCGATGCCCTGCAGCAGATCAAGGACCTGCTCAAGGAAAAGCAGATCACCGAAGACGAAGAGCGCAAGGCCGACGACGAGATCCAGAAGCTGACCGACCGCTTCGTCAAGGACGTCGACGCGGTGGTGAAGCACAAGGAAGACGAGCTGCTGAGCATCTGACGATGCGGCAGATGCCCTCCCCGGCCAGCCCGTGCGGGCGCGCATGAACGCGCCGGCGCGGGTGCCCCGCCACATCGCCATCGTGATGGACGGCAACGGCCGCTGGGCCAAGGCCCGTTTCCAGCCGCGCAGCTTCGGCCACAACGCCGGGCGCAAGGCGGTGCGCGACGTGATCGAAGGCTGCGTGCGCCAGGGCGTGGAGGCGCTCACCCTGTTCGCCTTCTCCAGCGAGAACTGGCAGCGTCCCGAGGACGAGGTCAGCGCGCTGATGGGGCTGTTCCTGCGCGCGCTGGACAAGGAAGTGGACGAACTGCACGCGCAGGGCGTGCGGCTGCGCTTCGTCGGCGACCTGGCGGGCTTCGCCGACGAGCTGCGTCAGCGCATGGAACGCGCCATGGCGCGCACGGCGGAAAACACCCGCCTGCAGCTGACCATCGCGGCGAACTACGGTGGCCGCTGGGACATCGTGCAGGCGGCTCGGCAGGCGGCACGGGCGATCGGCCGCGGCGAACTGGCGGCCGAGGCGCTGGACGAGGCCATACTCGGCCGCTGGATGAGCCTGGCCGAGCTGCCGCCGCTGGACCTGTTCATCCGCACCGGCGGCGAACAGCGCATCAGCAACTTCATGCTGTGGCAGGCGGCCTACGCCGAGCTCTATTTCACCGATACGCTGTGGCCGGATTTCGACCAGGCCTGCCTGGCCCGGGCCATCGATGACTATGTCCGCCGCGAGCGCCGTTACGGGCGCACCAGCGAACAGGTCGCCACCGCGCCACCGCGCTGACCCACCAAGGATTCCCATGCTGCTCCAGCGCACCCTCACCGCCCTGCTGCTGACCCCGCTGGCCCTGCTCATCATCCTGGGGCCGGACACGCCGGTGTTCGCGGCGATCGTGGCGGCGGCCTTCCTGGTGGGCGTGTGGGAGTGGACCCGGCTCAGCGGCCTGGTCTCCGCCGCGGCACGGGTCGCGATGCTGGCGCTGTTCGCGCTGATCATCATCGGGGCGTGGTGGCCGCACGATCCGCGACTGTGGGGGGCGCTCGCCGCGGCAGGCGTGCTGTGGTGGCTGCTGGCCTGCGCATGGTTGCGCCACTTCGCCTTCGGTGCCTCGCCCACGCCGGAGAACCGCCGGCTCAAATTGCTGGCCGGACTGTTCGTGATGGTGCCGGCGTGGGCGGCGCTGGTGCTGATCCATCGCATCGCGCCGCATGGCCACTGGTGGACCTTCCTCGGCCTGGCGATCGTGTGGGCGGCGGACATCGGCGCGTACTTCGCCGGCCGCTTCCTCGGCAAGCGCAAGCTGGCGCCGCAGATCAGTCCGGGCAAGACCTGGGCCGGCGTCTACGGCGCGTTCGTCGCCGCGGCACTGGTAGTCGGCATCGGCGGCTGGCTGCTCGGCGTGCGCGACGCGCGCCTGGCCGCGCTCATCGTGGTGGCGGCGTTCACCGTGGCCGCGTCGATCGTGGGCGACCTGGTGGAGAGCGTGATGAAGCGCCATGCCAGGACGAAGGATTCCGGCCAGATCTTCCCCGGCCACGGCGGCCTGCTCGACCGCCTCGACAGCGTGTTCGCCGCGATGCCGGTGTTTGCGGCGGGCCTGTGGGCGATCGACGTGCTGCGGCTGTCATGAGGCGCGTGGCGGTATTCGGCGCCACCGGCTCGATCGGCGGCAGCACGCTGGATGTGATCGCCCGGCACCCGGAGCGCTTTCGCGCCACGGTGCTGGCGGCGCACCGGCAGGTCGAGACCCTGGTCACGCTGTGCGAACGGCATCGGCCGGAGCTGGCGATCATCGCCGACCCGGCGCTGGAAGCCGGGCTCGCCCGCGGCCTGGCCGCCGCCGGCGTGCAGTGCGAGGTGGCCAGCGGCACCGAGGCGATCAGCGCCGCCGCTGCCGGCGCGCTGTGCGACACGGTGGTCGCCGCCATCGTCGGCGCCGCGGGACTGGATTCCACCCTGGCCGCGGCCCGCGCCGGCAAGCGCCTGCTGCTGGCCAACAAGGAATCCATCGTGATGGCCGGCCCGCTGCTGCTGGCCGCGCTGCGCGAGGGCGGCGGCGAGCTGATCCCGGTCGACTCCGAACACAACGCGATCTTCCAGTGCCTGCCCGGCGGTCGCCCGGACCTCGCGAAAAGTGGCGTGCGGCGGCTGATCCTCACCGCCTCCGGCGGCCCGTTCCGCGGTCGCAAGCGCGCCGAGCTGGCCGACATCACGCCCGCGCAGGCCTGCGCGCACCCCAACTGGGTGATGGGCCGCAAGATCTCGGTCGATTCGGCCACCCTGATGAACAAGGGCCTCGAGGTGATCGAGGCGCACCACCTGTTCGGCGCGCCAGCCGATGCCATCACGGTGCTGGTGCACCCGCAGAGCCTGGTGCACTCGATGGTGGACTATGCCGACGGCTCGGTGCTGGCCCAGTTGGGCAATCCGGACATGCGCACCGCCCTCGGCCATGCGCTGGCCTGGCCGGAGCGGGTGGATACCGGCGTCGCGCCGCTGGACCTGGCCGCGCTGGCGCCGCTGCAGTTCGAGCCGCCCGATACCGACACCTTTCGCTGCCTTGCGCTGGCCTTCCAGGCGCTGCGTGCCGGCGGCGACGCGCCGGCGATCCTGAATGCGGCCAACGAGATCGCCGTGGACGCCTTCCTCGCCGGGGCGCTCGGCTTTCTCGACATCGCCAATGTGGTGGAGAGCGTGCTGGCGGAACTGCCGGCGCAGCCCGTGGTCGATGTCCGAACGCTCGTCGAGCGTGACCAGACCGCGCGCGCCGCCGCACGCCGCATCCTCCGCCACGCATGCTGATAAGCTCTCATCGATGAATCCTTTTTTCGGCTCGGTGTTCTGGTTGCTGGTCACGCTGGGCGTGCTGGTGACCTTTCACGAATTCGGTCATTTCTGGGTCGCACGCCGCTGCGGCGTGAAAGTGCTGCGCTTCTCGGTGGGCTTCGGCAAGGCGATCTGGAAGCGCACCGCGCGCGACGGCACCGAATACCAGGTGGCGATGATTCCGCTGGGCGGCTACGTGAAGATGCTCGACGCCCGCGAGGGCGACGTCGAGCCGGCCCTGCGCGACCAGGAGTTCACCGGCAAGCCGGTGTGGCAGCGCATCGCCATCGTGGCGGCCGGGCCGGGCTTCAATCTCATCTTCGCGCTGGCGGCGTTCTGGGTGATGTTCATGCTCGGCCGCCCGGACGCCGCGCCGGTGGTGACCGCCGCGCCGCACAGCATGGCTGCCGAGGCGGGCATCCGCCCGGGCGATCGCCTGCTCAGCGTGGGCGGGCACCGGGTGGCCACGTGGACCGGCGCCATGGACGACCTGGTCGATGCCCTGCTCGGCCGCGAGGCGCTGACCATGCAGGTGCGCAGCGTCGATGGCGCGGAGCATCCGGTCACGCTGCCACTGGACCGGCTGCCGGCCGGGCAGGATGTGGGCCAGTACCTCGACACGCTCGGCCTCTCGCTGGCCCCGGCCGCGCCGATCGTCGGCACGGTGATGCCCGGCATGCCCGCCGCCAAGGCCGGCATGCAGGGCGGCGACCGCATCGTGAGCGTCAACGGCGTGGCGATCGACGACTATGTGCAGTTCCAGAAACTGATCCCCGAACAGGCGGCGAAGTCGCCCCGCCTTGCGGTGGTGGTGCAGCGTGATGGCACCGCCATTCCACTCACCGTGGTGGCGGAGCAGGCCTCGATCGAGGGCCAGCCGACACGCTGGGTGATCGGCGTGGAGTCGATGCCGCGCGAATCGGCGATCCAGCGCCATGGTCCGCTCAAGGCGCTCGGTGCCTCGTTCGACACCACCTGGAGCAGCACCGCGCAGACCTTCCGCATGATCGGCAAGATGCTCTCCGGCGAGGCGTCCACCAAGAACCTCTCCGGCGTGATCGGCATCGCCCAGGTCGCCAACCAGTCGGCCAGCATGGGGCCGGCGTGGTTTTTGAACTTCCTCGGCATGGTCTCGCTGAGCCTGTGCATCCTCAACCTGCTGCCGATCCCGCTCTTGGATGGCGGTCACCTGCTGTATTACCTTATCGAGCTGCTCAAGGGCAGCCCGGTGAGCGAGCGCGCCATGATCGTCGGCCAGTACGTGGGGCTCGCCCTGCTGTTCACGATGATGGGCCTGGCGTTCTACAACGACCTGCATCGCATCCTGCTGTCGTGATCGCAGCGATGGCGGCCCTCCCTGCTGGCAGCCTGCATCGCCGGGCCCCTCTCCGGGGTGTGCCCGGGCGCCTGCGCTGTGGTGCCGATATGCTCCTGTTCCACGCATTGTCCGGGGCGATCGTCTTGATCGCCCCGCAGAAATAACCCAACGGAATCGACGATGAAGCGTATCGCCGCCCTGATCCTGCTTGCCTCTCTCTCCGCCAACGCGGTGGCTTTCGAGCCGTTCGTCGTTTCCGATATCCGTATCGATGGCCTCAGCCGCATTTCCGCCGGCACGGTCTACAACTACCTGCCGGTGAACAAGGGCGACCAGCTCACCGAGGACGAGGCCCAGCGCGCCATTCGCGCGCTGTACAACACCAAGTTCTTCAGCGACGTGCAGCTCACCCGTGAGGGCAGCATCCTGGTGATCAAGGTGACCGAGCGTCCGTCGATCGCCAAGCTCACCCTGCGCGGCAACAAGGACATCAAGGAAGAGGACCTGCGCAAGGGCCTGAAGGAGATCGGCCTGTCCGAGGGCGAGACCTTCGACCGCCTCTCGCTGGACCGCGTGAAGCAGGAGCTGATCACCCAGTACTACAACCGCGGCAAGTACAACGTGTCGATCGATCCGCACGTCACCCGGCTGGACCGCAACCGTGTGGCGCTGGACATCGAGATCCGCGAGGGCAAGGTCGCCAAGCTCAAGGAAATCAACATCGTCGGCAACAGCAAGTTCACCGACAAGCAGATCGAGGACAACTTCGAGTCCGGCACCACCAACTGGCTGTCGTGGTACTCGAAGAACGACCAGTACTCCCGCGAGAAGCTCTCCGGCGACCTGGAGAAGCTGCAGTCCTACTACATGAATCGCGGCTACGCCGACTTCGGCGTGGACTCCACCCAGGTCACCATCGCGCCGGACAAGCGCGCGATGTACATCGCCGCCAGCATCAAGGAAGGCGAAATCTACAAGGTGTCCGACGTGCACCTGCTGGGCAAGCTGATCCTGCCCGAGGAAACGCTGCGCAAGCTGGTGTTCATCAAGACCGGCGATACCTTCAACCGCGCCGCGGTCGAGGCCACCTCCGACGCGATCAAGGGCATCCTGGCCAACATCGGCTTCGCCTATGCCAAGGTCACCCCGGTGCCGAAGCTGGACAAGGACAAGCGCACGGTCGACATGACCTTCTACATCGAGCCGGGCCAGCGCGTGTACGTGCGCCGCGTGATCTTCCAGGGCAACACCCGCACCGAAGACGACGTGATGCGCCGCCAGCTGCGCCAGCTCGAGGGTTCGTGGTACTCGCAGGCGGCGATCGACCGCTCGAAGATCCGCCTGCAGCAGCTGGGCTACTTCAAGAAGGTCGACATCGACAAGCAGCGCGTGCCGGGCACCGACGACAAGGTCGACGTGACGGTGAAGGTGGAGGAGCAGTCCGCCGGCAGCCTGCAGTTCGGCGTGGGCTACTCGCAGTACTCCGGCATCATCCTGTCCGCGTCGGTGTCGCAGAACAACTTCCTGGGCACCGGTGACAGCTTCAGCGTGGGCGCGGAGACCAGCACGTACTACAAGCGCATCAACGCCAGCTACTACAACCCGTATCTCACCGACAACGGCATCGGCATCGGCTACAACGTCGGCTACTCCAGGACCGACTACGGCAATACCGACTTCGCCAACTACGCCACCAGCGCCAAGTCGTTCTCCACCTACCTGGGCATTCCGATCTCCGAGACCGACAGCCTGCGCGTCGGCCTGGGCCTGAGCAGCAACAAGATCAACCTGTACCAAGGTTATACCCCGCAGGTGCTGCTGGATTACCAGAACGCACTGGGCCATCAAACCATCCACGAGTGGACCGGCACGCTGGGCTGGAACCACGACACCCGCAACAGCTACTGGGCGCCGACCCGCGGCGGCCTGCTGTCGCTGTCCACCGACATCGCGCTGCCGGGTTCCACGGTGGAGTATTTCCGCGTCAGCGGCGAAGCCAACCACTACTGGCCGGTCGGTGGCGGCTTCGTGCTCTACACCGACGGCCAGGTGCAGTACGGCGACACCTATGGCAACCAGACCTACAGCGGCAGCTACGGCGACTACAAGGCCGGCCAGAAGATCGACTACCCGTTCTGGCAGAACTTCTACGCCGGCGGCGTGCGTGACGTGCGCGGCTTCCAGGACAACACCCTGGGCCCACGCGTGTGCTCAGGCGTCGGTCCCGGCGGGCAGCCGATCACTCCCGACGCCAAGGGCAACTGCAACGGCAGCTACTACAACTACGCGCAGCCGATCGGTGGTGCGTTCAAGGTGCTCGGCACCACCGAGTTGTACCTGCCGCTGCCGTTCCTGAAAGACGTCAACACCGCCCGCGTATCGGTGTTCGTCGACGTCGGCAACGCCTACAAGAACTACCAGAGCTTCAATGCCAGCGAGCTGCGCGCCTCGGCGGGCATCTCGCTGCACTGGCAGGCGCCGATCGGACCGCTGATCATCAACTTTGCCACGCCGATCCGCGACAAGCCGGCCGATCGCCATTACGAGGAGCGCATCCAGTTCACCTTCGGCAGCCAATTCTGACCACAGGCGGCGCGCCTGCCCGGCACGTTCCAGAAGCGCGGCTCCGGCCGCGCTTCTGCGTTGGGAAGCCCCCGCATCCCTCCGCCACCGCACGGACAGTCGTGCCCGGCTCCCCTACAATGGCGCGCTTTCCCGGAGTACGCATGAGCGCCAACAACTACACGGTGAGTGAGCTGGCGGAACGCTTCGACCTGTGCGTGCACGGCGACGGCGGCCGCCTCGTCGATGGCGTCGGCACGCTGGCCGGCGCCGGGCCAAGCCAGCTCACGTTCCTCGCCAACAGCACGTATGCCGGCCAGCTCGCCGGCACCCGCGCCGGCGTGGTGGTGCTGCGCGAGGCCGATGCCGCGCAGTGCCCAGGCAGCGCCCTGATCGCGCGCGACCCCTACGTGGCCTACGCAAAGATCGCCGCGCTGTTCGAGCGCCTGCCTGCCTCGCCGGCGGGGGTCCATCCGTCCGCCGTGGTCTCGCCGCAGGCCCGCGTCAGCGCCCGCGCCAGCGTGGGACCGTGCTGTGTGGTGGAGGCGGACGCGGTGATCGAGGACGGCGCCGTGCTCGGCCCGCACTGCATCGTCGGTGAGGGCTGCGTGGTCGGCGCGCAGACGCGCCTGGTCGCCCGCGTGACACTGGTGACGCGGGTGACCCTCGGCAAACGGGTGCTGGTGCACCCGGGTGCGGTGCTCGGCTCGGATGGTTTCGGCCTGGCGTTCGACCGGGATCACTGGATCAAGCTGCCGCAGCTCGGCGGCGTGCGCATCGGCGACGACTGCGAGATCGGCGCCAACACCACCATTGACCGTGGCGCGCTGGACGACACCGTGCTGGAAGAAGACGTGCGGCTGGACAACCAGATCCAGATCGCCCACAACGTGCACGTCGGCGCGCACACCGCGATGGCCGGCTGCGCCGCGGTGGCCGGCAGCGCCAGGATCGGCCGCTACTGCATGATCGGCGGCAACGCCGGGGTGCTCGGCCATCTCGAACTGGCCGACCGCGTTACCATTACCGCCAAGAGCCTGGTGACGCACTCGATCCGCGAGGCGGGCGAATATTCCTCCGGCACGCCGCTGCAGGACAACCGCCAGTGGCGCAAGAGCGCCGCCCGCTTCAAACACCTCGACGATTACGCGCGCCGCCTGTCGGCGTTGGAGAAGGACAGCAACAATGAGTGATTATGCCGCGGACTTCAGCCTGCCGGTGCATGTCGAGCAGATCCAGCAGTTGCTGCCCCACCGCTACCCGTTCCTGCTGGTGGACCGGGTGATCGAGCTGGTGCCGGACACCCGCGTGGTGACCTTGAAGAACGTCACCATGAACGAGCCGTTCTTCCAGGGCCATTTCCCCGGCCATCCGGTGATGCCCGGCGTGCTCATCGTCGAGGCGATGGCGCAGAGCGCCGGCCTGCTCACCCAGATCTCCAGCCGCCTGAACGGCAACAGGGGCAGTCCGCTGTTCTACCTGGCCAAGGTCGACAACGCCCGCTTCATCTGCCCGGTGGTGCCCGCCGACCAGCTGCGCATGGAGGTCTCGCTCAAGCGCCTGATGCGCGGCATGGGCCTGTTCATGGCGCGCACCCTGGTGGATGGCAAGGAAGTGGCGAGCTGCGAGCTGATGTGCGCCGCGAGGTCCGACAAATGAGCCACGCCGCCTCGATCCACCCCACGGCCCAGATCGACCCGTCGGTCGTCCTGGGCGACAGCGTCAGCGTCGGCGCGTACAGCGTCATCGGACCGGACGTGGAGATCGGCGGCGGCACCACGATCGGCCCGCACGTGGTGATCGAGGGGCCGACCCGCATCGGCAGCGACAACCGCATCAGCCAGTTCGCCTCGCTCGGCGGCGATCCGCAGGACAAGAAGTTCAAGGGCGAGCGCACCGAGCTGGTGATCGGCGATCGCAACCTGGTCCGCGAGTTCGTCACCATCAACCGCGGCACCGACGGCGGCGGCGGCATCACCCGCATCGGCCACGACAACTGGCTGCTGGCCTACGTGCACGTGGCGCACGACTGCCAGATCGGCAACCACGTGGTGTTCTCCAACTACTCGGCGCTGGCCGGTCACGCCGAAATCGGCGACTGGACCATCCTGTCGGGCTACTCGGGCGTGCACCAGTTCTGCAAGGTCGGGGCGCACGCCTTCATCGGCATGGGCTGCCTGGTCGGCTCGGACGTGCCGCCGTTCGTGATGATGGCGAACGAGACCCGCGGCCGCCCGCGCGGCATCAACAGCGAGGGCCTCAAGCGCCGCGGCTTCGATGCGGCACGCATCTCGGCGATCAAGCGCGCCTACCGCACGCTGTACATGGCCGGCCTGAGCCAGGCCGAGGCACGCGAGCAGCTGGCCGCCCAGGCGCGCGAGAGCGCGGACGTGCGCGCCCTGCTCGAGTTCCTCGACCGCAGCGAGCGAGCGCTCGCCCGATAAGCGCCCCGCTTATCGGGCAATCAAGCACGGGCTCTTGCCTCTTGCTTTTACCCGTGCTGGAGACATCGGCATGCCATTGAACGAAGCCTCGCCAGACGCCCCGCTCATCGCCGTCATCGCCGGCGAGGAATCCGGCGACCAGCTCGGCGGCGACCTGCTGGCATCCCTGCGCCAGCGCTACCCGCATGCCCGCTTCATCGGCATCGGCGGCACGCGCATGCAGGCGCAGGGGCTCGAGTCCTGGTACGACATGGGCGAGCTGTCGCTGTTCGGGCTGGCCGAGGTGCTGCGCCACCTGCCACGAGTGCTCAGGCTGCGCAAGGAACTGACGACGCGCCTGATCGCCGCGCGGCCGGACGTGGTGATCGGCATCGACGCCCCCGACTTCAACCTCGGCCTCGAACGGCGCCTGCGCGGGGCGGGCCTCCGCACCGTGCACTACGTCAGCCCGTCGGTATGGGCCTGGCGCGAGAAGCGCGCCGAGAAGATCGGCCGCAGCGCCGACCGCGTGCTGTGCCTGTTTCCGATGGAGCCGCCGATCTATGCGCGGCACGGCATCGACGCGCGCTTCGTCGGCCATCCGCTGGCCGACCGCTTCCCGATGGTCGGCGACCGCGCCGGCGCGCGCGACGCGCTGGGGCTGCCGCACGACGTCCCGGTGCTGGCGGTGCTGCCGGGCAGCCGCAGTTCAGAGATCGAACGACTGGGGGCGATCTTCCTCGACGCCGCGGCGCGGGTGGCGGCCGCCATTCCCGGGCTGCGCGTGGTGATTCCGGTGGCGAATGCGCGCGTGCAGGCGCGCGTGCAGGCGTTGCTGGCCCAGCTCGGCCGCCATTGGCCGCTGCCGCCGATACTGCTCGATGGCCATGCGCACGCGGCGATGCTGGCCGCCGACGTGGTGCTGCTCGCCTCCGGCACCGCCACGCTGGAAGCGATGCTGGCCAAGCGGCCGATGGTGGTGGGATACCGCGTGGCGCCCGCCAGCTACCGCATCGCCAGGCTGCTGCGCATGCTCAAGACCGACATCTACTCGCTGCCCAACGTGCTGGCGCGCGCCAGCGCGCTGGACCATCCGCTGCCCGTCTCCGAGCGCATGCAGGACGATTGCACCGCGGCCCATCTGGCCGACGACACACTCGCCCTGTTCAACGACAGCGAACGTCGGGGACAGATCGTGGCGACGTTCGAGGCACTGCACCGCGCGCTTCGAATGGACATGCACGGGCACGCCGGCGACGCCGCGGCCGCCGCGGTGGCCGAGCTGATGGAGTCCCCGCGTGCGCCGTGAGGCCTGGCGCGACGGCGCCAGCGCGCCGGTGCTCCCCGCCGCGGGCAGCGTCTGCCGCGGACCTGCCGGGTGGGCCGGGGCGAGTACACGCACCGCAGGCCTGCGTTCTTCCAGGCGCGCCTCGATGGACTCTTCTGCCAGCGTGTCCCCTCACCTCAATTCGCTCCCCGGCGGGGAGCGGAAGCGAAGGTGCCGTGCGCGATCGCACTCGTCCACCCGGTCGTCGCCATGAGGCGTTCGGTGCCGTTCGACACCGGGTTTTTGGCGGCCGGCGTCGACGAGGCCGGCCGCGGCCCGCTCGCCGGGCCGGTGGTGGTCGCGGCGGTGATCCTCGATCCTTGCCGCCCGATCGTCGGCCTGGACGACTCCAAGAAACTCAGCGAGCGCAAGCGCGAGGCGCTCTATGTGCAGGTGATCGAGCAGGCGCTGGCGCATTGCGTGATCGTGGTGGAGGCCGCGGAGATCGACCAGCTCAACATCTTCCAGGCCACCATGGCCGGCATGAGCCGCGCCGTGGCAGGGCTGGCACCGACGGCGCACGAGGCGCTGGTCGACGGCAACAAGCTGCCGCGGGATCTGCCCTGCGCCGGCCGCGCCATTATTGGGGGCGATGCGCTGGAGCCGGCGATCAGCGCCGCCTCGATCCTCGCCAAGGTCAGCCGCGACCGGCTGATGGTGGCGCTGGATGCGCTGCATCCGGGCTACGGCTTCGCCGTGCACAAGGGCTACCCGACGCCCGCGCATCTCGATGCGCTGCAGCGGCTGGGACCGTGCCCGCAACATCGGCGCAGCTTCGCCCCGGTGGCCCGTGCGCTGGAACGGATGACGTGGTTCTGAGTCGCCCGCATCGCCGCGGCGGGCCAGCACAAGCCCAGGCCACCGCGTGGTCATGAAGGCGTGTCTGATGGCATGCGTCCGCATCCATGCTGCCAAGGACACCAAGGTCGGCCGCCTGGCCACCCGACCGCCACCCACGCATGGCGAAAAATCCTGGCGCAGGATGTCAATTCTTGCCGCACTGCAGGGGCACGGCTAGGCTTGGCGACCACCTCGCGCGTGCACCATGTCCGCCCGCTACGTTCACCTGCACCTGCACAGCGAATACTCGCTGGTCGACTCGACCATCCGCATCAAGGCGCTGGTCGACGGCTGCGTGCGCGCCGGCATGCCGGCGGTCGCGCTCACCGACGACAGCAACATGTTCGCGCTGGTGAAGTTCTACAAGGCGTGCAGCGCGGCCGGCATCAAGCCGATCGGCGGCTGCGACCTGTGGGTGAGCGCGCCGGACGACCCACGCCCGTGGCGACTCACCGTGCTGTGCCAGAACCATCCGGGCTACCTCAATCTCTCGCGAATGGTGTCGCGCGCCTGGCGCGACGGCCAGCACGGCGGCAAGGCGATGGTCGATGCGCTGTGGCTCACACCGGACGCCACCGACGGCCTGATCGCCCTGCTCGGCCGCGACAGCGAGATCGGTCGGATTGCGGTGAACCAGGGCACCGATGCCGCCTCCGCGCGCCTGCGCCCGCTGCTGCGCCTGTTCCCGGACCGGCTCTACCTCGAACTCACCCGCTGCGGCCGCGAGGGCGAGGAAGCCTGGAACACCGCCGCCTTGGCGCTGGCCACCGGGCTGAACCTGCCGGTGATCGCCAGCAACGATGTGCGCTTTCTCACGCAGGACGACTTCGAGGCGCACGAGGCACGCGTGTGCATCAACCAGGGCCGCGTGCTGGCTGACCCCAGGCGCCCGCGCGACTACGCCCAGCAGCAGTACCTGAAATCGCCCGAGGAGATGCAGGCGCTGTTCGCCGACCTGCCCGAGGCGCTGGAAAACTCCATCGAGCTGGCCAAGCGCTGCAACCTCGAACTCACCTTCGGCACCTATTACCTGCCGGACTTCCCGGTGCCGGACGGCCACGACCTGGCCAGCTACATCCGCCAATTGTCGCGCCAGGGCCTCAGGGAGCGCCTGGCCGCCGCGCCGCTGGCGCCGGGCAAGACGCGGGCGGAGTACGAGGAGCGACTGGAACGCGAGCTCGACGTCATCATCACGATGGGCTTCCCCGGCTACTTCCTGATCGTGGCCGACTTCATCAACTGGGCCAAGCAGCACGGCATCCCGGTAGGACCCGGTCGCGGCTCGGGCGCCGGCTCGCTGGTCGCCTGGGCGCTGAAGATCACCGACCTGGACCCGCTGCAGTTCGACCTGCTGTTCGAGCGCTTCCTCAATCCCGAACGCGTGTCGATGCCCGACTTCGACATCGACTTCTGCATGGATCGCCGCGACGAGGTGATCGACTACGTGTCGCGCAAGTACGGCCGCGACCACGTCAGCCAGATCATCACCTACGGCTCGATGGCGGCCAAGGCGGCGCTGCGCGATTCCGGCCGCGTGCTCGGCATGGGCTACAGCGCGGTCGACAAGATCGCCAAGCTGATTCCCGCGCGCCCGCTCGATCTCACCCTGTCCGACGCGCTCGGCCGCAGCGAGAAATCGAAGAAGGAGCCCGAGCGCGTCGTCAAGGAATTCTGCGAGCTGTACGAGCATGACGAGGACGAGGCGCGCCCGCTGATCGACCTCGCACTCAAGCTGGAAAACCTCACCCGCAACGCCGGCAAGCACGCCGGCGGCGTGGTGATCGCGCCGCGCCCGCTCACTGAGTTC
>WOYI011013766.1_pt2 | contig 18039 bp, 11 predicted proteins | sample 6423411 | NCBI WGS metagenome assembly WOYI01 (sample SAMN13441803, study PRJNA592873) | oil field metagenome | biome: oil field; feature: oil-well bore; material: oil-contaminated soil; isolation source: oil-contaminated soil from oil-well borehole | place: Germany: Wietze | collected 2016-10-18 ...
CGTCCTGGCCGAGGAACGCCAAACCCGTTCAATACCTTAAATCCAAAAATCACCAATTTTGAAGCTGGCGGTTTTCTTTTTCAAAGAGAAACTGTTATCAGGAGGATTTCTTCCGGGTGGAAAACCCCAGTAATTTGTTTAGCAGGCAGAAACCGATCAACCGGTCACCAACAAAATGGCGCTCAAAATGCCCAAACGATTGCCCAGGTCCCTGAAATCACACCGATGAAATATAAAGCAGCGATAACAATTGCAGCGGTGACACGGATAATACGGTCCAAACCACTCTCGTTTTTCATTTTCGATAACTCTTTAATGAGTTTATTTACTCCTTTAGATGATTCTCCCAACCTTTGGTTCTATTGCCGAACAACCCTCAGGAAATAAATTTCTTTGATAAAATAGTGACCAAGGGAGGAAATCTACCATGCAGCCCGCACCAAGTGACACAGCCAAACGCTCACCCCTCCAGGGTTTCCTGCCTTTTCTCTGGATGGCGCTGGCTTTTACAGCCGGCATTCTGATCGAAGATCTGGCGCGCTGGCCCGGCTGGGTTTGGGCTGCGGGGGCTGGCGCTTCGGTCCTGATGCTCATCCTGGCCCGCTCCCTGCCCCTATCCCGCGCCATCACCCACCGGCTCTGGCGGTGGACCGGCGCAGCGCAGCGGCCGCCCAGGGCCGTGCTCGTGGCCATTGCCCTGCTGGGCGGGTGGCGGATGGCCGCTGCCCTGCCCAGGATCACGCCCGAGACACTCGCCTATTACAACGACCGGGGGACCGTCCAGCTGTTGGGCACCATCGTGGACGCGCCTGACCCGCGCGACACCTACACCAACCTCACCATCCGGGTGGACCAGCTGCGCCCTTTGGAAGCGGCCGTCACCCAGGTCAGACCGCTGGATGTCGCTGGCAAAGTGCTGGCCCAGGTTCCGCCCGGCGAAGAGTGGGCCTATGGCGACCAGGTCCAAGTCACCGGCACCCTCCAGACGCCCTATGACAGCGCAGACTTTTCCTACCGCGACTACCTGGCCCGCCAAGGCATCGGCAGTCTGATGCCCTATGCCGCGGTCACCCAGCTCGGGAGCGGGGGTGGCAGCCCCATCCGGTCGGCGCTGTATCGCCTGCAGGAAAAGGGTTTCACCGCCCTGCACGCCCTCTTCCCCGCTCCCGAGTCGGACCTATTGGCCGGGATCCTGCTGGGCCGCGATCAGGGTCTCTCTCCCCGGTTGGAAGAGGCCTTCCAGCGCACCGGCACAACCCACATCATTGCCATTTCAGGCTTCAACATCGCCATCCTGGCCGGGCTTTTCACGGGGATCGCCACCCGGCTCCTGGGCCGCTGGTGGGGCGCGTTGGCCGCCCTGCTTGGGATCAGCGGCTACACCATCCTGGTGGGGGCGGATGCGGCCGTGGTCCGGGCGGCCATCATGGGCGCTTTTGGCGTCTTCGGCGGGCTGTTCGGCCGCCGGCAGAATGGGCTGAACAGCCTGGGAATGGCCGCGCTCGGGATGCTGCTGCTGAACCCCAATATCCTTTGGGATGTCGGCTTCCAGCTTTCCGCCGCGGCCACTCTGGGGCTGGTGCTTTATGCCCAGCCGATCGAGGAGCGGTTCCTCGGCCTGATGATGCAGAAAATGGAGGAGAACCAAGCCCAGCGGCTGATCGGCCCGATCTCCGAGTTCTTCCTCTTCACCATCATCGCCCAGGTGATGACATTGCCAATTATGGCCTACCACTTTGGCGGCATCTCCTGGATCGCGCTGATCGCCAACCCCCTGATCCTGCCCGTGCAGTCGCTGGTGATGATTCTGGGCGGGCTCGCCATGCTGGGCGGGATGGTCCTGCCCGGCCTGGGCCGCATTCTGGCGATCCTCGCACAGCCCTTTGTAACTTACACCATCCGAATGGTGACCTTGCTCTCCCGACTGCCGGGCGGCGACCTGATCCTCCCAAAATTTAATCCGCTCTGGCTGCTGCTTTTCTACGGCCTGCTCTTCTTCCTGACCCTGATCCCCAAACCCCAGCAGCGCGCCGCCCTGAGCAAGGTGCTGAAGCCGCAATGGGGATTGCTGGTGCTGGCTGGGCTGGTCATCTTGACCTGGAGCCGGGTTTTGGGCGCCCCGGATGGTGACCTGCACCTCACCCTGCTGGATGAAGAAGGCACGGTGCTGATCCAGACGCCCACCGGGAACAGCCTTCTGATCGGCGGCGGCCAGCGTCCCTCAGCGCTCAACCAGGCGCTCGGGGAGATGCTGCCTGCCGGGCAGCCCGAACTGGATGTCCTGGTGGTGGGCAGCACCTACCGCGACGACCTCAACGCCCTGAGCGGCAGCCTGAGCGGCCACCCGGCGGAGCTGGCCCTCTGGGGGGTGGACCCCGAGACCAACCAGACCACCGCAACGGTCTACAGCACGCTGGAGGCGGGCGGATCACCCATCGAGCCGTTGACGCCCGGCCAGGTCCTCCACCTCGATGAGGGCATTGAACTCCGTGTCCTTTGGACGGGCGAACGCGGGGCGGTGCTCTGGCTGGATTGGAAAAACTTCAGCGCCTTGCTGCCAACCGGGAAGGTAGCAGAAAGTTGGTTGAACCTCCCCGAAGCGCCGGATGTGATCCTGCTGCCGGACGGCCTGAAGGCCGACGAGATTCCCCTGCCAGCGATCAACGCCTGGCAGCCCACCGTCCTCCTGCTGCCGCTGGCCGAGGCGGATCTCCCCCTCCACGGTGACCATCCGGTCATTTCCCTGCTGGAAGGGTATTCCCTCCTGACCACCACGGATCACGGCTGGATCCGAGTGAGCACGGATGGGGAGAAACTCTGGGTGAACGGGGAGTATTAGCCCGCTTTCCCATGCGCAGGTCACGTGCCGCGCAGCGCACGTGACAACAATCTCAACCTGATCCTTGCCCAATCGCTCAAACGAACCTAGAATTAGGCCATAATAAAACGAACGACCAACCCGGAGGACCAACCCATGTCAGCATTGCCCCCTGCTTTTGACCTTTCCAAAGAATTTATCACCAGCCAAAAAATCGGCGCGCCCATCGTGGCGCTCGAATCGGCTGTGATCACCCACGGGCTGCCCCGCCCCACCAACTACGAACTCGCCCGCGATGTGGAAGCGGATGTGCGCGCGCAAGGCGCGCAACCCGCCACCATCGCCCTGCTCGACGGGCGGATCAAGGTAGGCCTGGCGCCCGGGGAACTGGAGCGGCTGGCGAACCTGGACAAGACCCGCAAGATCAGCCCCCGGGATTTCGGAATCGCGCTCGCCAACGGCCTGAGCGGGGGCACCACCGTCGCGGCGACCCTGCATGTCGCCCACCTGGCCGGCATCCGGGTCTTCGCCACCGGCGGAATCGGCGGGGTTCATCGCGGCAGCACCTTTGATGTCTCTGCGGACCTGCCTCAGCTGGGCAAATCCCCGCTGGTGGTGGTCTGTGCCGGCGCAAAATCGATCCTCGACCTCCCCGCCACACGGGAAGTGCTCGAAACCCAGGGCGTCCCCGTGGTCGGCTATCAGACTGATGATTTCCCCGCCTTTTATACCCGCTCCTCCGGCCTGCCGGTGGATTACCGGGTGGACAGCCCCGAGGAGGCCGCCGCGCTGGCCACCGAATCCTGGAATGCAGGAATCCAATCGGCCGTCCTGCTGGTGGTGCCCCCGCCGGAAGAGACCGCTCTGCCGGAAGACCGGATGGAGGAAGCTGTGCTGGCCGCCATTGCGGAAGCCGAAGACCTCGACATCCACGGCGCGGCGACCACGCCCTTCCTGCTCCAGCGGGTGAGTGAGATCACCCAGGGTGAGAGCCTGACGGCCAACCTGGCTCTGCTGCGCAACAACGCCAAAGTTGCGGCCCAGGTTGCGGTCGCCCTGTCTGATATGAAAAAACCTCCCAGTTTCTAGGAGGTTTCACATTTCCTTTGGTTGGTGGCGCCGCTCAGTTCGGCCTGGGGGTCGGTGTGATCGTGGGCGTTTGGGTCGGCCAAAGCGTCTGGGTCGGCGTCACTGTCCCGGTTCTGGTCGGCGTGCGGGTCTGGGTGGCTGTGGCGGTGGCTGAAGCCGTGCCGGTGGGCGTGGCCGCCTCACCCGTCACCGTGAAGAACCCGGAGACCTTCCACTCCGTCCCAACAAAGATCTGCACGACATAGGAGCCGGGCTGCCAGGTGTCACTGTCCGGGTCCCAATCGGTATAGCCATAGCCGCCGCTGCCGCCGTTCCAGGGGCTGGATTCATAGTAGACCAGTTCGCCATCCCGATACCAAAGCGCGCTCCACTGGGACCCATCGGCCATATTGTTGTAACTGAAAGTGCCATAGAGATGGCCGACAGGGTTATCAAAAGTATCCGAGGGATTGACAGGCTGCAAACCGTCATCAATGCTCTGTCCAAATTGCAGCGGGCTGAAAACGGCATCCGGGTTCGGCGTCGTCTCGCCCTCGAAGCCATCGGCGATATCCTCCGGCATGCTGGGCGTGCTGGTGATGGACGGCGTTTCGGTAATGGTCGGGGTCAGGGAGATTGTCGGCGTCAACGTGATGGTTGGCGTCAGAGTGATCGTCGGGGTCAGGCTGGGGGTTGGCGAAGGCGTGATAAAAGTGTAGACAACCGGTTCGGAATATTTAAAGATCACCCAGCTGATCGGGATCAGCAGGATGCCAAACAAAACCAGCCGCCAGCCGCGCATCACGCCGCGGTGACGCTTGGCGAAAAAGGGAATCTTCCGGCTTTTAAAAATGCCTTTGGTCCCAAAGAACAACATCAGCCCGGCCGCAATGACGGCAATGATGGTCGCCATCAGGACCGTTGAATGGATATCAACTTGAATCATAGAGAGGACATTCCTCGATTTCTCCAAATTATAGCGTATTTTTCCTTACAGCAATCTCCCCAGAAGCCCAAGTTCGGTTAAAATCAGTAGAGTGATCAATTTACTGGAACGCCAACCATGCCGCTGAACAACGGTTTTCTGCTTAATAACCGCTATCGCATCCAGGATATCCTTGGGCAGGGGGGAATGGGTGCGGTTTACCGCGCAATTGATGAGAACCTCAATGTGACGGTGGCGGTCAAGGAGAACTCTTTTTTCTCCGAGGAATATGCCCGGCAATTCCAACGTGAGGCCCAGATCCTGGCCTCCCTTCGGCATCCCAACCTGCCCCGGGTCTTCGATTATTTTGTGATCGACCAACAGGGGCAATATCTGGTGATGGATTACATCGCCGGGGACGACCTGCGGCAGTGGATGTCCCGCGGAGAGCGGATCACGGAGGGCGAAGCCCTGCAGATTGGGATCGCCATCTGCAACGCGCTGATCTACCTCCATTCGCGGGTCCCGGCGATTGCCCACCGCGATATCAAACCCGGCAATGTCAAGATCACGCCCGGCGGCGAGGTCATCCTGGTGGATTTCGGACTGGTCAAGATCATGAACAACCAGGAGATCACCACGACCGCGGCCCGGGCCATGACGCCGGGATATTCCCCGCCCGAGCAGTACGGCCCTGAACCCACCGACCACCGCTCCGATATTTTTTCCCTGGGCGCAACCCTCTACGCCGCCCTGGCCGGTTACCTGCCCGAAGACAGCCTCGCCCGCGCCACCGGCAAAGCGACCCTCACCCCGCTGCGGGAATACAATCCCCGGCTTTCCGATCTGACCATCCGGGCAATTGAAAAAGCGATCCAGCTCCGATTTGAAGACCGCTGGCAGTCGGCCCAGGAATTCAAGGATGCTCTGATCGAGGCCCGGCGGGCCTTGCCGGTGGACCAGCGGGCCAGCCGGCGTCTGGCCGTGATGACCCAAACCGAACCGGGCGGCGCCTTGCGCCCACCCCAAAAGCGCAGCAAACGCTCTCTGGCAAAGATCCGGGATCTTATTTTTGGGAAACGCCCCAAATTTGACCCGATCTGGTCCATTTTTGGCATTCTCATCTTTTTTATTCTCGCCGCGCTGCTCTATATCCTGCTCAATCCCCAGGGATTCAGGGCTCTTTTCGGCGATCCGACGCAGGGTTTCGCAACGGCCACCAGCCCCATCACCAGCCCGCCGGAATTCACCGCCACCGCGGACAGCCAGGCCACCGAGCTAGCCGGGATCCTGACCCCCCAACCCTCCCCAACCCCGCTGGGCGGCGGCGAGATCATCGCCTTCACCTCCGATCGCAGCGGGCTTCCGCAGATCTGGACAATCGATGTCTCCACCCAGCAGGCCGTCCAGTTAACCCAGGTGAGGGATGGCGCCTGTCAGGCCGACTGGTCGCCGGACGGCTCCCAAATCGTGTATACCTCTCCCTGCACCCGCAAGCGGCCCCAGTACCCAGGTTCCAGCCTCTATATTCTGGACCTGGAAAGTGGGCAGGTGACTGCCCTGCCGCCTTCCCTGGAGGGCGACTTTGACCCCGCCTGGTCGCCGGATGGCGAGTGGATCGCCTACACTTCGCTGGTCAATGGGCGGATGCAGATCATGAAGATCCGGGTGGCTGATCTCGAGACGGTCGTGCATCTTTCCGATGGCGTCTATGACGATCACCAGCCCGCCTGGTCGCCCGATGGCGAAAGGCTGGCCTTCGTCCGCATCCGCAGCGTCGGGCAAATCTGGTTGATGGATGCGGATGGCGAGAACCCTGTCCAGTTCACTCTCTCCGGCGCGATTGATAACAGCGACCCGGTCTGGTATCCTGAAGAGGACCTGATCCTCTTCAGCCAGGTTTTGGGACTGGGCAGCCCTTCCAAGCAGATCTACGGGATGCGCCTGGAAGATATCGGGACCCCGGAGGAATACATCATCCTCCCCGGGGCGATTTCCAGCTATATTCCCCTGATGGATCATGTCGATATTTCGCCCGATGGCAATTGGCTGGCTTTCGATTATTGGTATTACGACGTCCTTTCGGATATTTACATCATGGCCTTCCCCGGCACGAACCTGACCCAGGTGACCGTGGACCCGGCCCTGGATTACGATCCCGTCTGGAAGCCGGCCTATTAATCCAAAGCCTGATTCCCGCCATCACCCTTGCCGGAACGAGTGCGATGTAACCCTTCCGGCCCACTTTTCATCTAAAGAATAAAAGAACTAACGAAGCATTAGAAGCATTAAAGGAGAAACTATGGAATATCATCATTTAGGCAAAGCAGGTTTAAAAGTATCGGAATTATCCCTGGGCGCGTGGGTCACTTACGGCAACCAGTTCGGTGTGGCGGAAGCCAAAGAGATCATGACCGCGGCCTATGAAGCAGGCGTCAATTTTTTTGACAATGCCGAGGCCTATGCCTCCGGCCAGGCAGAAATCATCATGGGCGAAGCCCTCAAAGACCTGGGCTGGGCGCGCAAAGACTACCTCGTCTCCACCAAGATCTTCTGGGGCGGCAGTGGCCCCAACGACCGCGGCCTCTCCTATAAGCACATCATCGAGGGTGTGAATGGCGCCCTCAAACGGCTCCAGCTGGACTATGTGGACCTGGTCTTCGCCCATCGGCCGGACCCGGAAACCCCGATCGAGGAAACCGTCTTCGCCTTCAACCAGGTCATCCGGGATGGCAAGGCCTTTTACTGGGGCACCTCCGAATGGTCCGCGGCCGAGGTGATGCGGGCAACCGACTTCGCCCGGCGCAACAACCTGCGGCCGCCTTCCATGGAGCAGCCGCAATACAACCTCTTCCACCGCCGCCGCTTTGAGATGGAATATGCCCCGCTCTTCAAGGAGCTGGGCTATGGCACCACCACCTGGAGTCCGCTCGCGGGCGGCATCCTGACCGGAAAATACAACGATGGCAAAATCCCGGAAGACAGCCGGGCCAACCTCAAGGATTTTGAATGGGTGAAGAAACAAGCCCAGGACGAGACAAAGATCGCCGCCTCCCGCAAACTGGCCGACCTGGCCGCGGAACTGGACATCACAGAAGCGCAGCTCTCCCTCGCCTGGCTGCTCAAGAACCCCAATGTCAGCACGGTGATCACCGGCGCCAGCAAGGTGAGCCAGGTGCATGAGAACATGAAGGCTGTTGACGCCAAAGAAAAACTGACCGACGATGTGATGGAACGCATCCATGAGATCGTCAAGGATATTGAAGACTGACCCTCTCTTTTCACAGTGTGTGGTTCAATGAGACGCTCCGCTGGAGCGTCTCATCCGTTAAAGCCGTCTCATTTTGATTTCATCCCGATCCGAGTTAAAATGAGGATGCAGGTTTAAGTCCAATAGACCAAAGGAACACCCTATGCCCCCCATTCTTTATCTCCTCGACGGTCATGGCCTGGCCTACCGGGCCTATTACGCACTCACCGCCGGCGGGACGCGCGCCAACACCTTCCAGACCAGCAGCGGGGAGCCGACCGCCGGCGTTTACGGCTTCACCAGCATCCTGCTGCGGATTTTCGAGCAGGAAAGCCCCGACTACCTGGCCGTCGTCTTTGACCGGGGTAAGACCTTCCGCCACGAGATGTATGCGGACTACAAAGGCACCCGGGCCAAGATGCCGGATGACCTGCGCAGCCAGGTGGACCGCATGCGCGAGATCGTGGATGCCTTCAATATCCCCCGCCTGGAGCGCGACAACTACGAGGCCGATGATGTGCTGGGCAGCGTGGCCCGCTGGGCCGCGCAGGAAAAGGGACTGGGCGTCAAGATCATCACCGGCGATAAGGACCTGCTGCAATTGGTTACCGACCAGGTGATCGTGAACCTCTCCGGCAGCAAGCTCTCCGACGCCAAGGATTACTTCCCGGAGGATGTCAAAGCCAAACTGGGCGTGGCGCCCGCCGAGGTTGTGGACCTCAAAGCCCTGATGGGCGACACCTCCGATAACATCCCCGGCGTGCGGGGCATCGGCCCCAAGACCGCCGTCAAACTGCTGGAAGAATATCACACCCTGGATGGGATCTACGCCCATCTTGATGAGATCAGCGGCAAGGCGAAAACCGCCCTGGAAGAAAACAAGGACAACGCCTACCTCAGCCAAACCCTTGCCCGGATCGTCACCGATCTGGATGTCACGCTGGACCTCGACCAGGCCCGAATCGACCGCTTCAACCCGGCCGCGGTGGAAGACCTCTTCCGCGAATTGGAGTTCCGCACCCTGATGCGCCAGCTCAACGCGCTGGTGAAAAAGATGCAACCAGGGATGACAGAAGGGGAACAGATGGACCTCTTCACCAAGAGCGAATCGGCAGCGCCTGCCGCCGAAGAGATGGAAGGCCAGATCAAAACCATTCTCGTGAACACACCCGAGACGCTGGCCGAGATGGTGAAAACGCTCAACGGGGCGGAGCTGATCGCCTTTGATACCGAAACCACCGACACGGACGTGATGCGGGCCAGGCTGGTCGGAATCTCGCTGGCCGTCGGTCCGGATCAGGGCTACTACATCCCGGTGGGACATGCCAAGGGGCAGCAGCTGCCGCTGGCGGACGTCCTCGCAGCCCTGAAAGCCCCCCTGACCAACCCGAAGATTGGCAAGGCGGGGCACAACCTGAAATATGACTACCTGATGCTCAAACGGAATGGGCTGACGGTCTCCCCGCTGAACTTTGACACGATGATCGCCGAGTGGCTGATCAACCCCGCCTCCCACAATCTGGGCCTCAAGAACCTGGCCTGGGTGCGGCTGGGCTATGAAATGACCCATATCGAGGAACTGATCGGCAAAGGGCGCACCCAGAAAACCATGGACCAGGTCCCTCTGGAAGAAGCCGCCCACTACGCCGCGGCCGATGCCGCGATCTGCCTGCGGCTGGTGCCCCAACTCCAGGCGGACCTTGAACAGCAGAATGCCGAAAACCTTTTCAGAACAATGGAAATGCCCCTGATCCCAGTCCTGGCCGAGATGGAAGAGACCGGCATCCTGCTGGACCGAGATTTCTTCAAGCGCTTCTCAAAGGAACTGGAAACCCGCATCAAGGAAATTGAAACCGATATCCAGCAAGCTGTGGGCTATGAATTCAACCTGAACTCCACCCAACAGCTTTCGGAAGCCCTCTTTGATAAACTCGGCCTGGAACCCCCCGACCGGGCGCACAAGACCTCCTCCGGGCACTATTCAACCGCCGCTTCCGTGCTGGAGGCGCTGGCCGGACAGCACCCGGTGGTCGAGTGGATCCTGGAATACCGCGAGCTGGAGAAACTCCGCTCCACCTATGTCGATACGCTGCCCACCCAGGTGAACCCGCAGACCGGCCGGGTGCACACTTCCCTGAACCAGACCGGAACGGTGACCGGGCGGATCGCTTCATCCGACCCCAATTTGCAAAACATCCCCACCCGCACCGAGATCGGCCGCCGGGTGCGCAACGGCTTCATCGCCGCCAAGGGCGCCATCCTGCTGGCCGTGGATTACTCCCAGATCGAACTGCGGATCGTTGCCCACATGGCCCAGGACAAAGCTATGCTGGCCGCCTTCCGCGCCGGGCAGGACATCCACGCCACCACCGCGGCCGCCGTGCATGGGATCGACCTGGCCGACGTGACGCCCGAGATGCGCCGCCATGCCAAGGCGATCAATTTCGGCCTGATCTATGGCATGAGCGCCTTCGGCCTGACCAACGCCACCGACCTGACGCTGGCCGAGGCGGAGGACTTCATCAAAGCCTATTTCAAGGAATTCCCCGGCGTCAAGACCTATCTGGACGGCATCCGGGAAAAGGCCGCCGAGCAGGGCTATGTCGAGACCCTGCTGGGGCGCCGGCGCTACTTCCCCAACCTGAAAAAGGGCGCCAGCCCTGTCATCCGGCAGCGGGAAGAGCGCGAAGCCATCAACGCCCCCATCCAGGGCACCGCAGCCGATATCATCAAGATCGCCATGCTCAAACTCCCCGATGAACTGGAGAAGGCCGGGCTGAAAGCCAAAATGAACCTGCAGGTGCACGATGAATTGATGTTTGAGGTGCCGGAAGCGGAACTGGAAGCGACCACCGCGCTGGTCAAACAGGTGATGGAGAACGCCTATCAGCTGGATATCCCCCTCAGCACGGAGGCCAAGGCGGGCCACAGTTGGGGCGAGATGGAAAAGATTTAATTTTACAAGTCCTGAGAAAACACCTCAGCCATGCTCATGCCGGTGATGCAGGTCCGGCCAATGCGGATGGCTGTGTTCCATCTCCTGATGAGTGTGCTCATGGGAATGCCGTCCTGAAAGGGGGTCGCCCTCCGGGTGGGCATGGCCGTGGTGCAGATCGGGGTGGAAATGGGTGTGCACGTGCGTGAACGAAGTGTGATGGTGCGCATGGCTGTGGGTCTCCCGGAAGAGCAAATAGATTGACACCAGGAAGAGCGCCAAAGCCGCCCATTGCAAGGCAGAGAGCGTATCCCCCAGCACAAGCGAGAAAAGCAGGCCAAAGAACGGTGCGCCGGAAAAGATCAATTGGGAGCGGATCGCGCCCAGGTTCTGCGCGGCGCTGATATAGAGCAGGATCGAAAGGCCGTAGGACACCGCGCCCAAGGCCAGCGCAGCGGTCAGGACCAGGGGCGTCACTTCCAGCGGAGCGACCGCCAGCCCCAGCCCGAGGTTGACGCTCCCCGCAACAAGGCCTTTCCAGAAGGTGCTCTGGGCCGGCGTGATCCCATCGATCAGCGCGGTGAGGTGGTTATCCAAACCCCAACAGAGGCAGGCCAGAGCCACCAAACCGCCCGCCTTGAACCCGACCACACCCCCGCCCCAGGCCATCAGGACGGCTGCCGTCAAAACGCCCAGAGCTGCCAGCCAGCCCCGGCCGGAGAGATGGTCCTTGAAGAACAGCACCCCGATCACGACCGTGGCGGTCATTTCCAGATTCAGCCAGAGCGACACCGAAGAGGCCGCGGCCATCCGCAGCCCGGCCAGCAGCAGGACCGGCCCCAACACACCGCCAAACAGGATCGCGCCAAACAGCCGGAGGGCGTCCTTCTTCGGCATCCGCCAGGGCAGCGCCACAGGCCGCTCGCGCAGCAGGATCACCAGCACGCCCAAAGCCGCGCCCAGGTAGAGCAGGCCCGCCAGTTGAAGATCGGTTAGGAAGCTGAGCAGCGGCTTGCCCAGGGGCGCGGCCGCGCCGAAGAGCAGGGCCGCAACCAGCGCGGCAATCGTTCCAAAACGCTTTTGTGATTCCATCAAGGTTATTATAGCCTCCGACAGATCAGAACTTCAATCTCCCCCCATTGTGATTGACCCTGTGGATTCAAACAGTCGCACTCGCCCGGCGATAAAGCTGCTCACGAATCTGGGAGACCTGGCGGCGCAGGCGGTCATCAGTTTCCATCAGGTCATTGACCTTGTCGCAAGCGTAGAGCACGGTGGTGTGGTCGCGGCCGCCGATCAGGTCCCCGATCCGCGGCAGGGAGACCCCCCCCTCCTCCCGCAGCAGATACATGGCGATCTGCCGGGGCAAGGCAACTTCGCGGGTGCGTTCCCGGCCAAGGATGCGCTCTTCTGAGACCCCAAAGGTGCGGCTGACGGCATGCAGCACATCATCCGGCTGCAGCTCACCTCCCTGCGGCAGGAAATCGATCAGGGCATTCTGGGTCAGCTCGAGGGTCAGCGGGATGCCGCTCAGGTCTGAATAGGCCAAGACCCGGTTGAGCGCGCCTTCCAGTTCACGGATGTTGGTTTGCACCTGGCGGGCGATGAACTCCAGGATCTCCGCGGGCACTGTCCGGCCTGCGCGTTCGGCCTTGGTGCGCAGGATGGCCAGCCGGGTCTCGACATCCGGCGCCTGCACATCAGCCGTGAGGCCCCACTCAAAGCGGGAGCGCAGCCGCTCCTCCAGTGCGCCCAGCGCCTTCGGAGAGCGGTCGGAGGAGATCACCAGCTGCTTGTTCTGCCCGTGAAGGGTGTTAAAGGTGTGGAAAAACTCTTCCTGAGTCGATTCCTTGCCCGCGATGAACTGGATATCATCTATCAGCAGCACATCCACCTGGCGATATTTCTCCCGGAAAGCGGGGGTGGTGTGCGTGCGGATCGCATTGATCAGGTCGTTGGTGAATTCCTCGGAAGAGACATAGAGCACGTTCAACCCCGCAGGCTGGCAGACATTGCCGATCGCATGCAGCAAGTGGGTTTTCCCCAGGCCCACGCCGCCGTAGAGGAACAGCGGGTTATAAGCCCGAGCCGGACTTTCCGCCACGGCCTGACAGGCGGCATGCGCCAGACGGTTATTGGAACCGACCACAAAGTTATCAAAGCGATAACGGGAGTTGATGCTGGAATTCTCAGGAGAAGCACTCGGCGCGGCGGTTGAGGTGACTTCAACTTGGGGTGTGGCGGCCAGCGGTGGCGCGGCGGCAGACCAGACCCGGACTTTGATTTCTACAGGGTTGCCGATCATGCCCGTCAGCAAGCGTTTCATTTTGGCGCTCAGCCGGTCTTCGATCCAATCCTTGGCATAAGCGTTTTTGACGCCGATTTCCACCAATTGCTTTTCTTCATCGTAATTCAGAAATTCAGCGCTTCGGACCCAGGTGTCAAAGGAGGCCTTGGACATTTCCAACTGAAGTTGCCCCAATGTGGCTTGCCAGGCATGTTCTGCATTCATATTTTCTCCTCTCGTCCCTAGGCCGCAATGATCCACTGCGTGCTATAAGTGCCTTAAAAATTAATCTGACAAAAAAACGCCACTGTATCATCCTACCAGTGGCGGTGGTATTTCGACTAAATTGGGTTCTATTTACCTGTCTAAAGGAGTTAGTCGCCCGCTCGATCAATTTGTAAAGAGTATTTTAGCAGACATCTGGATTCATCTCAAGCGGATTCAGCCTTTTTTTGCTAAAAAAAATCGAATCTTTAAGAAGGGCTTTTCTTAAAAAATATGACTCTCTTGATAAGAATTAATTCGCAGGATTGTCCGACAAGGGAGCGCCCTTTTAGCTGAGGGGGTCAAGCGAGCACCCCTATATATGGGGGTAAAAACCTTCCAGGTAGATTTGATGGTAGATATGGGGGAGCAAGCGATTCAGCCATGCCCGCTTTAATGCTCATTTGTTCGAAAATAAGATTCGGATTCTGGAATCGGCTTTAAGCATCGCCAATCATCATCCGGGCCGCGCGGCGCCCAATCTCCACGGCGAAGTTTGTCCCGCGGTCCCAGGGATACACCTGGCTCATGCTGGCGAAGTACAAGCCTTCCAGCGGGGTCTTGATCGCCGGGATGTTTCTGGAGTGGTTGACCAGCGGTACGGGCTGGGCATAGCGCGTCCGGAAAAGCCAGGTCTTCTTCACCCAGTCCGGCCGGAAATCCGGGTTGAACTTCACCAAATGCGGCAGGAACTTCTCCAGGATCTCCGCCTTGGAAAGCTCGAAATTCTCATGGTCCTGCGGCAGGTAGTCGCCGATATACAGGATGTGATCCCCGCCGAAATGTTCTGGTGAGAGGAAGTTGGTATGCTCCACCAGGGAGAGGAAGGGGAAGCCCGCGCTCTTGGGGATGTTGTACCAGTAGTAGCCCTCTTTGGAAAGCTGGTGTTCGAGCGAGAGCACCATCACCACTGCCCCCATGCTTTGCAGGGAGAGCAGCCCTTCCAGATAGTCCTGCGGCAGGTCGGGGGCCAGCCGGGCCAGCAGGGCCGGCGAGGTGGTTGTCAGGACCTGGTCAAAGACCTCCGAAACCTGGTCCAATTCGACCCGCACCTGCCCCTCCGCGGTGGAATGGATGGACCGGATCGAGGTGTTCAAGCGCAGGTCCACCCCCATCCGGCGGAGCCTCTCCGCGAACTGATCCGAGAAAGCCTGAAAACCGCCCTCAAAAGTGCCCAGCCGGGTGGTCCGGGCATGCAGCCGCGCCCACATCCAGGCCATGTTCACCACCTTGGCATACTCCTCGCCGAACTTGCCGATCATCATCGGCTCCCACATCGATTCGTAGACCTTGCTGCCCGCCCATTTCCGCATCCAGGCATCCACGGTGGATTTCTCCAAAGTGCGCCAGTTGGTGGTCAGCCGCAAGTACAGGCCCACCAGCCCAAAGCGGATCTTATTGATCCCCCAGCCCAGGCCGGGGTAAAGCAATGCGGCAAGGACCGAATCGAAGGGTCGGAATTTGCCCCGGTCATACATCACCGTGACCGGCCGGGGAAAAATCACCTTGTCCGCCAGGCCCAATTCATCAATCAGCCCCAGCATGTGGGAATCGGTCTGGAACCAGTGATGGTAAAACTGCTCCACCGACCAATCCCAGCCCGGCTCCTTGAAACCGGCCGCCAGCCCGCCGACATGGTCAGCTGCTTCAAAAATGGTGACGTCTCTGCCCGCCCGGGCAAGGTCATAGGCCGCAGCCATCCCGCCGATCCCGGCGCCGATCACGGCAACCTTAGCATTTTCTTTGGTCATTGATCCGATCCTTTGGTTTGGTCATCATCGTTAGCAGGTTCAATCTCTCTCCGTCTGAGCCTCCAGCTGGTCCACGTCCATGGTCCACTTTAGCCCCTCTCGGAAGAAGTAGATCGCGCCGACCACCGTGATCGGCACCCAGAGGGCGATCCGCAGGACAAGGGTGTACCCCAGGGCGGGTTCCGCCGCGATCCCGTAAGCTTCCAGCATCGTCCGGCCGGCGGCGTCAAAGGTGCCCAGGCCGCCCGGCGCGGCCGGGATCAGCAAAACCAGGTTAACAACGCCGTTGAGGAGCATCAACTGGCCGAAATTCAAGCCCAGCCCCAGCGCCTGGTTCACGCTCCAGTAAAGCCCCGTCTCCAACAGCCAGATCAGGACGGAGGTGAAGAGGATCATAAAGGCCTGGGCCGGAGAACGCAGGCTCATCAAGCCCTCGAGGAACTGATCCGCAATCCGGATCAGGGCATCCCGCCCTTTTTCAGGAATGATCTTTTGGATGATCCCCTGGATCAGATTCTGCGCGGGTTTGGGGAAAACCGCGATCAGGATAAAAACAGCCAGGCCAGCGAGGAAGATCACCACCGCCCAGGTCGCCAGGCTGCCCAATTGAGCAAATACCCCGCTGCCGGGCAGGGCAGCCAATTCGCCCAGGTTCAGCAGGACAAAGCCGACGATCACCACGGCATCAAAGATTCTTTCCACGACAACGGTCGCCAGGCTGCCGGAGATCGAGACGTCCTCACGCCGTTTGAGCACCACCGCCCGCAGGACCTCGCCCATCCGCAGCGGGAAGACGTTATTGCCCATATAGCCGATGTTGATGATCGGGAAAAGGGTCCGGATGGAGACCTTTTTGAGCGGCGCCAGCAGGAACTGCCAGCGCCAGGTGCGCACCAGGACGCCGAGGGCATAGAGCGCCAGGCCAGGGAGCAGCCAGCCATATTTCACAGCGGCCAGGGTCTCCCACAGCGCAGGATAATCGATCTTGCGAAAGGCCAGGTAGAGGAACACAGCCGAGATCAGCAGTCCCACCCAGAGAAGCCAGCGTTTGGAGTTTCGTTTCATGCCCTCGATTCTACCATGCAGGGCATTTTCAATAAGGATTTGCTTGGATAATAATTTTCTTTATTTAGATGCCTATATCATTCATATAAATTTATTGATAAATTTTATCAATAAATGTGATTTTATAAAACATAAGGATAAAATCGTTTACAATATGAGGCAGAATACAATAAATTAAAGTAAAATATTGTTTATAGTTGATTATTAGAACATTTGCACTATAATTATTTAACTAACATTACTGAGTAGAAATTTCAGGTGAATAATGACAATCAATAAAACTGAAACTGCATCATTTGGCGTGGGAAGACGAGAATCGCATGACTCATCTACATTTTATGGTAGGAACCTTTATGAAGGATCTTTTACACAACCTTTATCTAAAAAGAAAATAGATAAAATTGGCGTACCTTCTATAGGTGATTGGGTGGACAAAATTTATTGTGGCTCTTCGACGAACATGTTAGAAATACCCGACAATAGTATCGCCGTTGCTTTTACATCACCACCTTACAATGTAGGCAAGGAATACGATGATGACATGAGTTTAAAAGAATATCTCGATCTTATCACTCGCGTTGGCAAAGAAGTATATAGGGTCCTTCAGCCTGGTGGACGGTATATTATAAATATTGCTAATTTGGGACGAAAACCCTATATTCCATTGCACATGTTTTTTTATGAGAGACATTTAGAATTGGGCTACCTCCCCATGGGCGAGATTATTTGGCAAAAAGCTAAAGGAGCAAATGGTAGTTGTGCTTGGGGAAGTTGGATGAGCGCAAAATCACCAAGGTTACGAGATATTCATGAGTATTTACTTGTTTTTGCAAAACAAGATTATTCCAGGCCTGACAAAGGTGTATCAGACATTAACCGTGAAGAGTTTATGGAATCCACTTTATCAGTATGGGAAATTCCACCGGAATCAGCAAAAAGAGTTGGACATCCTGCTCCATTCCCTGTTCAATTAGCAGAGAAAGTCATTAAACTTTATTCTTATGTAGATGATGTAATATTAGATCCATTTATTGGCTCAGGATCAACCGCTCTTGCAGCAATTAAAAACAACCGCCATTACATTGGTTATGAGATTTCAGAAGATTATTGTGAGATAGCCAATAAAAGAATTCTTGAAGAGAAAGATATTAATAAATTGGAGTAAACCATGCCTTCTGACAAAACTGAATGCACTGAATTATCTATGGCTTTTGGCATTCTTGGTGTGGATAAACCGTTAGAGTTAACCCAAGACCAAGTAGATATCTTTTTTCAAGGATCTCTATCACCAGTAAAGTACGAAAACTTTAAGAGATCATTCTCTAAAAACGAAGATTTATATAATCAGATGTATAGTATTGGATTGAGTTTGCGTGCCATCCACACACCTTTTAATAAAGCAAACAATTTAAAATGGGCTGGACCACAACAACAAGCAGCGACAACAGCAGCTGCAAAAGATTTACTTGTGGCAAATACACCAGTATCAATAAAAACTAACAGCAATGTTGTTCACAATTTATCACCTTACAACCTTTTCGAATCGATACCAAAAGGACAAGTAAAAGCACAGGGTTCCGGCAATTGGTTCTTGGAGCAAGCTCCTAATGAATATCAAAATCTATATAGCTATATAAGAAATAAAGGATTAAACAATTATCCAGAGAACGTAAATG
>WOYI011513662.1_pt1 | contig 18039 bp, 16 predicted proteins | sample 6423411 | NCBI WGS metagenome assembly WOYI01 (sample SAMN13441803, study PRJNA592873) | oil field metagenome | biome: oil field; feature: oil-well bore; material: oil-contaminated soil; isolation source: oil-contaminated soil from oil-well borehole | place: Germany: Wietze | collected 2016-10-18 ...
GCATTACCATTACCCGAATAAAATAACATTCTAATATTATGATTTCTTTCGGGATGTCTTGTATATAATTTAACTTTATTTAATCCACATTCATTAATTAAAATATTCTGAATATTTAAAAGAATACTTTCAGTACCAGTAAAACTTATTTGTAAATATTGATTGTGTTTATTATATGTCACACTTCCATCACCATCAAAATATCCTCTAATAAAATGCCTATTTAAATTTTTATCTAACCATAATGGATATTCTAATTTAAATGTTTTATTTGGCATCATTCCCAATTCATTTAATCTATATGAAATCTTTTTAGAATTAATTGTTAAACGATTTTGATTTTTGTGCTTATCATTCTTTTTAGGTATAAATCCAATTAATTTAGTTGATTGTAATAAATTATTTAATTCATTTAGTATTTTATAATCATCTTCATTTAAACGTAAACATACTTCTGTATTTTTTGTTGAATTAGTACCGTCTGCATATAACATACCTAAGAAATAAGCCTTTTCTTCACAATCAATATTATCAAAATAATTTTCATTTATTGGATATTTTCTAACTCTTATGTGATGAGATTTCCTACCATATTCTGAAGAATATATTTTTTCCTTTCTTAAAAAATTATATATTGACATTATTGGAATATTAAATTCTTTATTTAAACTTTTTAAATCTTTTTCCGATTTATATCTTAACAATAATTTCTCACCAATGTTTTCACGTTTTTTTCCAATAAAATAACATCTTCTTGTTGGTTCAATTGAATTAATTACACCTTCATTAAATAATATTTTACGAATTGTTTTTCTACTTCCACCATACTTATTTTGTAGTGCTGAAAGATTTAAACCATTATTATAATCTGTAATAATATTTAATTCGTTATTCAATTGTTTATAAATTTTTATAAAATAATGTAATTTATTATAAATACGTAAAAATATATGAAATTCATGAAAGATGAAAGGTTTTTTGAAAAAAAATGCCAACAAATTGTCGGCATTCCACTATTATTGAAAAGTAAAAAACTACTGTTCAGACTCTTCGGTTTCTTTTTTGGTATATTTCTTCTTCGCTGTTTTTTTCACAGAGTCCTCTTCTTCCACTTCTTCAACAACCTTCTTCTGAGCAACAGGTTTCTTTTTCTTTTTATCTTCTTTATTTTCCCATGCGGATGCTTTTAGCTTTAATTGTTCCATTTCCTTGTTACTAACTTCGGTAACTGTTATTAAATTTTTAACTCTTAACCTATGTACAGATAATGGCAATGTTGATATTGTGAGATAAAGACTATCATTCGGTTTTATTTTCGCCGTTTTCTTAACCATTTGATCTACATATTCAATATCCAATACTGAATTATATTTCAAGTCTCGTTTTCCTACAAGATGTGTGATATTTGTAATTTTGTATGTGCTCATAACTTTATGTATTATTTTAATCCCTGAATTAATTTATTGCTATATTTGATGCCATCATATCCAAGTTTCGATGCTTTTTCAGCAATTGCTCTTGTTCTTAATTTATCTGATGACATGCCATATTGTTCACTTAATTTTTCAAAATTGATGTTTGGAAACCACATTTTTGATAATATATTAACTGGTTCTTGACCGTCTTTGTATGCCACACCCAATTCATCTGTATCAAGAAGATTATCAAAATCTATTTGATATTTACTATATCCATCAATTGGATTTAGTGTGAAGAAATTACCAACAACTGAGTTCTCTTTTATTGGTTCTTTTCGATATGCAATAATTGATTTTGCGTTTTTTTCTTCACTTTCTGCCTGAACACCATTATTATCTTCTTCTAATGTGTTTAAGAATTGATTATCATCGTCACCATAAAAATTTATCGTATCCTGTACCTCGACTTCTTCTAATTGACGAGATTGTTCGTATTCATAAATGTCTTGTATCTTATTCAACAGTCTACAAGCATCTTTATCGTTCATGTTTATTTTAACCGCTTTAAGTGGTGTGCCATCTAATAACGCTTTAACCCAACGATGATGACCGTCAAGTACTTTCATATCGTTATTTATCCAAATCGGATTTAAATCATCAAGATTTACACCCTCAACTTCATCTGAAAATGTAATTCCTTGTGATGCACTCAATTCCTCTGGGTCAACGTCAACCAAACTATAACCCACACCTTCCTCATCAAGTTTTTCCAACATAATTTCAAATGGTGCGTTTACTTGTGGAAGAAAATATGGCTTATATCTCATATCAATCATTATATAATTTTTTATATAAATACAGTTATTTTAATTTTCGCATTCTTTCCAATATCAATTCCAATCGATTTTGGTTACGACTACTTTCAGTTAACGCTAATGTTCCCTGATTTGCAACATAAATATTGAATTCGATACCTTCGGGGATTTGATTTCTTATTGCCTCATATGATGCAATATCAGTATCACGGTCTTCATACACATTAATAACCTTTAAATCTGGGTTCTGTTCAACATACCTAAGAAGTTTAATGCCCTTATCACCTTCCGCACGTTTCATTTCAACCTTATTCACATGAATATTGTTTTTATTTAAAACTGCTTCTACCTGCGGACGTAGTTTTTCCATACGTGATGTTAGCACCATCACATAGGTATTTGGTGTGACCTGTTCTTTTTTTAATTGTGATAGGACACTTGGGAATGGTTTTATGTCGAAAACTTCTAAATCCAAACTTTCAGGTCTACCCCACCATCCTTGATATGGATATGGTTTATTATAATACTTTTCCCACATTGGTTTGCCAATATCAGGTGTAGGACTTGAAATTAAGGTATCGTCAAAATCCATAACACAAAGACGTTTGATTTTATCATTTTTCGTAGTCATATGTCGCAAATTTAATTTATCAAAGTATTTATAATAAATACAAATCTATGAAAATTTATAATATTAATCAAATAGTCAATTTATATTTCAATGAAAAGTACACCATAACTAAAATTTCAAAAACGTTAGAAATTCCATTTTCAACCATTAAATATCAGCTAAAAAAGCACGGCTATACTATTATTGATAATACACATAACGGAAATAATAGAAAACATAATATCGACAAAGATTTTTTCAAATCAATTGATTGTAGAAATAAAGCATATATTTTAGGATTAATCATATCTGATGGATATGTTGATAATTATAGTAAATTAACATTTACATCCAAAGATAAAGAATTAGTTGAAATTTTTCAACGAGAATTAAAATCGGAACATAAATTAGCAAAATATGATGTTTATGATAAAAGAACAGATAAAACATATACAAGATATTCATTACAAGTTGCATCAAAGGATATCGTCAACGACCTAAATAACTTAGGCGTTTTTTCAAATAAGTCGTTTACGTGTCGTTTACCTCAAATACCTGAAGAATTATTCTGGCATTTTGTTCGTGGATTATTTGATGGTGACGGCTCAATTTCACAAGAAAAAAATCGTAAAAATGGCGCACTACGATTTAAAATAATTGGCTCTGAATGTTTAATCACCGAACTTAAAAACAAATTAACTGAATATGGACTATCCACTACTAAGTTAAGTTATTCTAAATATAAATCAGAAGAAGGTAAAATCATATCATTATTATATTACTCATATAAAGATTTATTTTTAATAAAGAATAAAATCTATGAGAATTCTGACAATTTAAAATTGTCAAGAAAATATGAAATATTTCAAACATTAAAAAACAACGTCAAAAATTAGCCAAATACCGCCAATCTTTTTATCATTATTTATAAATTGTTTTATATATTAAATGGTCAATATCTGCAAATGGTACTTTTATCACTCTATCATCACGACCCCAATTTTTTCTACAATATCTCCGATAATCTTTTAAACCATTTTTTTCATAATAAATAGTAAACCCCTCATCTTCAATGTCTGATTTTCTTAATCCTTCTTCAACAATTGGAATTAAATCAACTCTTTTTATAAAGTCAAATTTATCTTCTTTTTCAAAAGCAATTGCATCAAGTTTTTTACTATACAACCAACCTGTTTCACCTCTCACATTCTGTAGTTCCACCCATGTACGACCATTTTCAGTTGCTTCTTTTTTACTTTTAACATCAATTCGTTCAACAATACCACCTTTACAAATAGTATAATCCCAATGTTCATTCCAATTCTGTTCATTAGTTGCTTTTAAGTAAGTATACCCATCCCTGTCAACTAATTGGCAAAACAATAATTCACTTTCATCCGCTTTTTCGGTATCCTTATCTATTTTATTTCTTAAAGATTCGTTCACTTAAATCCCACTTCCATTACCTTTCCAGTTATTAAAAACGGTCTTTCAATTCTTTTCCAATCTGTTAGATAGTTTGACATTACTGACTTACCGCCATCTTTTTTATTTACCGCCAAAGTTATATGCGGCTTAGCATTTTTACTGTCAAATCCACTAACACCAACTGCTGCGACTTTATCATCCATTGCAAAGTCATTAACTGTCAATCTAACCGTCATTCCTATATATTTTTCATATTCTGGGTCGAGTTCCCCAAGATTAATTGTCATGTGATGCGCAACTATCTCCCAATCGTCAGGAATTTCAGATGTAAATCTTTTAATTAAACGTTCCTTTGACCTTTTGTCAAGTACAACAGCACTATAAGATACATTACTCATTAAGATATAATTAAATTAGTTGTTTTTATTTTTATATATCACGCCAAACCAATCTATCAAAATCACCCATAACAGTTTTTTTCACCAGTTTATAGTTAACATGATATTTAATACCTGAATATCTATTATTTTCAATTTCATATTCGAACTCAATTTCTTTTTCGTCTGTGGTATCAATAACATCTAATATGTGAAAATAATTTAAATTTTTTATTGCGAAATCAAGCAAATCTCTTTCGTTCTCCACCATTTTTAATCCATGATACTTGCCGCCATCACGAATTGAACGGTTTGGAAGATATTCATATGAATAAATATAAGCCATAATTAATTCTCGTTAAGAACCTCTTTATCAATTAATACCCAATATAACTCATCCTTCAATTTTTCATCGTTTGATAAGTCTTCATAATTATTTTGAAGAAATTCAAGTACTGATTCTCTCGAAGGGTCACGATATGCTGATTCACCGTTCTGATTATTCCACTCATCATATTTTTTCACAAAAAAATCAAGTCCAACATTTTCACCATTAATATCCCACATCGGTGGTGGCGTTATCAACCACGTTTCATTAACACTCTTTGATTTTGTTGCCAAATTTAATAATTCTTCTCGACTATTCCTAATATTATTGGCATAAACTTTTAATAATAGAGATTTCAACGTATCACCAATCTCTTTTCCCTGTAATCCAAGTTGCATTAAATCATTACCATTTATTGCAAGTTCACCAATATTTTTCGGGTATTTATCCTGCAACAATTCTTTTACTGCTGTTTTAATTACATTTGGCAGTATCTCACTTTGTAAAGATTGTGGTGCAAGATTATACATGTTAGATGCAATTGCCCTTGCTTCAATTAAATTTGTTGCTTCAGCACTTTCAAACGCCATTTGCAGTGCCTTTATTTCTTTATACGTATCAATATCACCCTTTAAATTATTTTTATAAAATTCTGCAGGGTTTTGTACAGCATTTTTTGATAATAAATATATAAATTCACCCATTGATTTTACCTTATTGAAAGGTTCTTTGGTATTTCTGAAACTATAATATGGTGGTTTTCCAAAAATTTCTTTATATAAACCAGTTTCATCTAATAGAATAGCACCTGTCAACATGTCACCCTTTTTGACAATTTTATCAAATTCTGTCAAAATTCTTTCTGCTGGAATTTCTTTGATTCTACCAGCATTATCCTGAATCATTTTCATGGTTTCAGGTTCGATGGTGAAACCAAAACGACTTGCGAATGCTACAATTCTTAACATACGTAGGGGGTCATCACTAAACGCTTCGGGATTTGCTGCCGAAACTCGTTTATTCTCAATATCATCTAAACCATTTAAAGGGTCAATAAATTTACCTGTATTAATATTAATAGCCATTGCATTGAACTTCGCATCACGCCTTATAAGATCATCTTCAATTGGTAAATTTGGGTTTGATTGTACATCAAAACCATGATATCCACCCTCACCAGTTGGTTTTTCTTTCCGAGGTAATGCTATATCATAGTCAATTCCCTCAGAATCAATAAATTTTAATACACCAAACGATTTACCAACAACATCGACCTTACCAAATTTTTGCAAATGTGAAATCAATTCATCAATCGTTATTTTTCTCACAATCAAATCAATATCTTTGTTTGGTTTGTTAAGAACTAAATCTCTCGTTGCTCCCCCGACCACATAAATATCTGATTTTAAATCATTAATTAGTGATTGAATGAATGGTTTTTCTCTCAAATATTCGATAAAGTTCCGTATTTTGCTCATAATAGTTCCTTAATTAATAGTTCTTCACAATAATCAAGATTTGATTTTAAATCATTTTCCCATAAAAATATCACCTTAAATCCTTTTGATTGTAAATATTCTAATTTTCTCTTATCTCGTTTAATGTTTTTTTCTTGTATTCTATCAAAGATATTATAAAATTTTGGATTTCCATGCCAATAATCTCCCTGAACTTCAACAATATTTTCATTAATAATAAAATCGCAATTATAATATCCAATATTTATTTTCTTTTGGTATTTTAGATTTAATTTAATTAATAAACTTTCAATAATTTTTTCAGGTAATGTGTCAATTTCAGAATATCTATCTCTTTTAATTATCCAATCTTTTCTTAGTTTATTTTTTCTTTTCTTTAAATCAGTTTCACTTAAATTATTCCAATAATTAAAAATACCACCTCTTATTTTTGTTTTCACATCATCATTAGGAGAAACTCCTTTATTATGGGGTATTTTTCTAAACATACCATTTTTCGTACCTGTTGTTGCATTACTTTTATTAGATTTTTTTATCCCATTATTACGATAAAGTTTTAGTCTTTTTGCCTTGACTTTAATTGATGTTAATGTTCTACCACTAAAATAATTAATAACATTAGTGTCGTCAGTAATCTGATAAATATTTCTCAACATCTCTATTTCAATATCGTTCCATTTATTTCCCATATTTATAATTAGTATAGAAACTCACAAAACACACTAAAAGGGTCAAAATCGTATCATTCTTCTTGCTTCATTAATATTTTTTAATATTTCCACATCATTTAATTTCCCTTCACCCAACTGAAACCTATTTTCAGGACTTACATTTGCCACATAGTCAGACCACATGTCTGAATATATATTAACAGGAATAGTTTTTTCTTTGTTTAAATATGCTTCAGCCACACGATGATAACCATCTTCAACCAAAAATGTTTTATTGCTGATATTATAAAACACCAGAACAGGCTCGTTTGTTTGAGATGGTCTACCTTGTTTAATATCCTGCATTGCACCAAACATTCCACGTTTACTTACTATTAAGTCTTTAAGAGGAAAGTTTGAAATAAATATTGGTTCATCCTTAAAAACACCACGATTTAATTCATCGTAATTTAAATTTTCTTGTAATTTATTACCATATTTTCTATGAATATATTCTTTTATCGACTCATCTCCATAACCCAATAATTTACCAATTTCATATGCTTCTTCTGGTGATCTATCATTTAAATATCCATTATGACTTTTTGCAAAATCATATAATTTATATCCCTTTTCTTTATTTCGATAAACCACTGACATCAATGTATTATGTGGTGTAACTCTTACAGGCAATACACCAAAACCATATTTTTGTATTATTTTTGTGTTACTTTTATCTAATTCAATAAACACCACATCTTTTTTACCGCTAATTAATGCTTTTAATAAATTACTAAACGAAAACGACTCATCCAATGAACTAAATTCTAAATTAGAAATATCACCCTGATTACAAGCAGCACTGGTATTGCCCAAACCACCCAACCTGCATTTCTTTTTCACCGTAACTGCCTGTGCATTTGGCATCCATGCTTTTTTACGCTCAGATAATTCATATTTATCTTTTGTCGCATCACCAAGAACATGATTATATTTCAAATCTTCATAGAACATTCCAATGTTTGCATAAAGATTGTTTTCCAATGAGTTTGTTGAATCATACTGACTATACGGAGGAAAACCATCTTGTCCTATTTCATTATCTGTTGAAAATTTTGAAGACCCATCTTCTGGTAAATATACAATATCTTGCTGCGCCATATTTGGTTCGGCTTCCATACGAATGCTACCTATATCAAAATATTTTAAAACACCATTTTTATAGCCAAGATTAGGTGTGTTTGTATAATCATCAGATTTGATACCAAAATTAACCAATTCCTGATGAATTTCTAATATACCTAACATAAATTTATACGCATCCTCTCTTTCGTTTTGAGTAACATTTGCTTCAGGATTATCTGATAATATTTTTTTTATGTCTTCTAAAATCTCGCTATAATCAACTTTCTTACGCATTTTTTTTGTAATGTCGAAAAAATCTAAATCATTTGGCATAATTCTATCAATGATATTAATATACGTATTGAACAATGCTTTGGGTCTATCTGGAATGTATTCTTGAAGAATGACATAAAATGATTTATTTTTCTCGGTATCAACTATTTTATATATTTTATATATTTCAGCCAAGTGTTTAGGCGGACCGTGCTTGAGTGTTTTAAACGATGAATTTACTTCAGAAATGTCAGTTGTGATTTTTAGCACCATATCGTTGCCAACACGAAATGCGTGTCCATATGAACCACTACCAAGATATTGTGGTGTTTTAAGATTAAGTTTTTTCGTAAATGCATTTGCTAAAAATTGTCCATATTCTTTATCGCCAGCATTCATTGTCTCTACATTAGGAATATCCTCTGCTTCATTTATAAAATATTCTTGAATATTTAATAAATCCCTGTCATATGCATATTCCGAAACGAGATATTCTTGCAATTTCAATAAATTTTTATAAAAACACTTTTTATCATTAACTTTTTTCAATGTTTCACTGATATTATTCACACATTCATGAAAACGATCAACAACATATGGCATGCTTGGTAATGGTTTGGTTGGATATTTATCTCTATTAAGAACAAAAGAAATAAAATCTTCGTTCATAACGCCCTCACCATCACTAACATTATAAGGTATCAATCCCCACATACCATGTCTAACCACACTTGTATCACCAATATCTGAAAGATAATCATCATTACCATCAAGATTAAACAACTCATATATACGATATTTCTCTTTTCTTTTGGGACTATAATGAGTATCATAAACCTCATCATTTAAGCCATAATCCGTTAAAACTATTGAAGGCTGTCCATCACGAAGCACTTCACCATATGTGCTGGATTTACCGTAATCCCCGGGTTGTTGATTATAATTTGCAATTAAATTAATTAAATCAGTAGCAAATTCATTTTCTTGTAATTCTTCTTTAATATTTTCATCTTGGTAAAATAGTGGTTTTTTGCCACGACTTTCTTCAACAAAATTTTTAACATAAAAATATAAATCATTTAGACTTGGAATTTTTGTCAAATCTTTTATTCTTTTTTCAGTAACCTTTTTTGCTTTTTCTGCAATCAACCAATTGCCATCATTGTCGAATTCAAATATTTTTGTTACAATATTATGTGTATCAGGGTATCTGCCCACATCTGATTCGGCATCATTTTGTGCAACACCTTTTGCATTTTTTGCTACCTTAAAAACTTTCGTTCCATCAATATCATAAACAATTCTTCCAGTACCACCACCTATTCTTTGCAGATGTTGATTTGCGAATTTAATTCTATCCGCAAAAGATTTGATTTCTTCGAACTGGTTTAAAAAATTTAAAAATTCATTGTATGTCATGATTATTACAACACTATATTCATAAATACAAAAATTTACAGTAAAAAACGATAAAAAAAAAAGCACAAATTTTATCGTGCTTTCGTATTGCTTTTTGCTTTAATTTCTCGAATCACATCGATTACCACAGATTTTATCAATTCTTTGTTTTCTTGTAATACTTCTTTAATCCTTTCAACAGCATACATTTCAAGAATCGTATCCTTAATTGCTTCTTCCACAACTATTCCAAAGTTTTCCACAAGATAACTATCAACAATTTTTTTAACATTTTCGGCCAAATACTCTTCATTTAAATTCCCCATAGGACGCTGTTGTGATACTGGTTGTGCACCCTGTATATAACCCTGCATTGATTCTGTAATTGTTTGTTTCCTTTTTGCTTCAAGGTCACGGAACAATTGTTCATCACGTTCTGGTGATACGTCTTCCATAATAACGGTACGTTGTTGTTGTGGAAGAGGTGATATTTTAGGCGCAGATAATTTTGGTGTTTCACCTTTTCTTTCAGCAGCAGTATTTTCAACAGTTTTAATTAAACTACTTGCCGCAGTTTCCCTACCTGTTTGTAATGATTCAATCAATCCATTTAAAAACACATCCCTTGGATTACCGCCCTTTCCCACAGATTCACCAAAATGTGATGGTGTTATATTTCTTTCTTTTTTGCGGGTTTCAATTTCACTTTTTAATTTATTTAAATCTACACCTTGTTTTGCCATTTTATAAAATTTTATATTTTTTTATAAATACTCTATTGTTTGAAAAAAGTCTTTTTTTCAAAAGGAATTGTCGGTATTTTCGTTTCTTTTATTTCTGTATTCATTCTCTCCATGTCGCTTTTAGCCTTTTCCCTGCTTGTGTCAAAAAATGTTTTATTCGACGATACTGGTGGTTTAACAAATGTATTATAAAGATTTGCTAAACCACCAACTACAGCACTATCTGGTATATTTTTCTTTTCTTTATCTTCTGCGGAAATTAACTGAAAATTATTTTTGTCGTCAATAACTACTAAGAAATTACCACGTCCTTTCTTATATACTCTACTTGCAATATCGCTTAATTTTGTAATATCAGATGCAGTTATTTCTCTGTTATCTTTATTTCCCCTTTTAATGCTATCCCATTTTTGCTTATTCAAATCTGCTCTTGACAATTTATCCCCATAAAATTCTTTATTATATTTATAGTCAAAATCTGGTTGTGTTTTAGTTGAAACATAAGCAATTATACTACTCATATCATCATCCCCGCCCTCATGATAGCCAGCAGGTATCATCACCAAGCCATTTTCATCATGAAATTTTTTACCAGTTGGATAAACTTTTGAAATTTTATCAACACGAAACATACGCCATCCGGGTTTCTGTCCCTCATAATCAACCCAATAATCGTGATTTAAACTATCTTTACGTGTTGGCTTGTTAATAAAATGATAACTATTTCTTTTATTATCTTGCCATGCCCTTAAAACAGCATTTCCTGATTTCTTGTGCGTGCCAAGAACGTAAGGTCTTATTGTTCGATAACCCATTTGATTCTTATCATCACCAGTATAGTAAATATAAACGTATTCGTGATTGTTAATAGCATCAACAATATCGTTATTACTTACACCTTCAGTAATAAGATGACGAAAATTTTTAATATTATTAAACAATATTTTAGCCTCACTAAGCATTATGCAGTAGCATCGTTATATTCTTTATTTCTATTATACTTGTTCCTTGCCATTGAGGTTTCTCTTGTTTTAATATCAGTTAAACCACCAACTTGTTCATCTACAAGTCCCTTGCCCTTTTCATCACCTGTTGATAGTGCATTTGGATGACCAGCCTCGTACTTGTCATTCTCATCATAATCATTTCTGACAACATTTTTTTTTCTGAATTGTACGCTAACGTCTTCTAATCTACTCATTTTGTTTATTTTTTAGTTTTTTGTTATTTATAATAAATACAACTTAGTCATATTTTTTAAATGCAAGTGTAATATATTCTATTAAATTAGGAACAATGTCTAAGTAATTCATTTCATCAATATCGAACCAGCCATAATTAGTATTTTCACCATCTAACGCAATATCAGTCGGCTCGCCAGAATATCTACAAGCAAAAATATGTTCAATACTATCAGGATTTCTTTGAATACTAAAAGTTTTAATAAATTTATCAACCATCAATCCAGTTTCTTCCTTCACTTCTCTTTTACATGCCTGCTCAGGCGTTTCGCCCTTTTCTATTCCACCACCAACAAGCGCCCACTTATTTGGTTGCCAGATTTTTGGGTCATTGATTCTTTTTAAAAGTAAAAATTTATTGTCGTTGTTTACTATTACCGCAACTGCATTTTTTTTTAAATCTTCTTTTCCCTCATTCATATTATCGATTCTTGGTGTTTGATAAGGCTTTGTACCTAAATTCATATCAACATTCACGTCTTGTTTTATTTTTTCTTCTCTTTTAACACCACTTCTTTCAGAATTTAATGTTCTTTCAACAAAAGATTTCATTAAATCACCCCCAGCCAAAGCATATTGTTTACCATCATTGACTGCTGGATTAAAAGTATCAAAAAAATTTTTCAATCTTTTAAGTTCCTGATATGTTAGCACACCATTTTTAAGGATAAATTTGGCTCGTTTAACACCGTTTCCTTGTGGAGTGGATATAAGAGCTACTTGAATGTGTTTTAACACGTCAGGGGGCACAGAATAAGTTTTATCATATAATTTCGAATTCATTACTTTCTTTCTAATAAATTGACTAATCTATCAATATCCTTTTTATCTAATTTATTAATTAAACCAGCAATTTTTTCAATTTGTTTTTTTCTAATCCCATTATCCTCGGACTTTTTCGACATTTCGGTTTCAGATTTTTTGTCAACCATTTTATCTTCAATTACAATACCCTCATCCATTGAATCTTTATCATCTTTTTTATGTAAATGTGGATATATGGTAGCAATAACCCTTTTCGCCCAATCGTAATCCATTTTTCTATTTTCTTCAGGTTGTGATTCAAAATCATGCTCAGAATGCATTCTAAAATCTGATTTTAATTTATTTGGATTTCTATAATAATATTCTAAAGTTTCCATGAACTTTTTATACATTAATTCAGCCAATTCTTTAAGTATTGGAACTTCCTCTGGATTGATATCTTCAGCATCTTTACCCTCAAAAAACGGTAATAATGTGAACCCAAAACGGCCTAACATGTCATACCTAAAAGGCTGAGTACCAATCTTAGCATTATAATCAGTTGTATTATTTGCTTGACTCTCTAAATCACTTCCAGATTTTGGTATAGCATCACCGCCAATTAGTTCTCCATTCGAATCTATAATTTCGTACAATTGCTTTTTTGTCAATTTCATAGTAATATATTTTCATATAAATACTATTTAATTATTATTAAGAATCATCTTCATCATAATCTCCACCATATTCAAGTGCTTCATTTTCCAACTCAATCTCTCGCATGTTTACATAATCATCAAACGCATCGCTTGATTTTTCAATTACAGCGAAAACTTGTTCCATTGTGGCTTCTGCAGGAATTTTATATTCTTTCTTAAAATCCTCGAAATATTTTAACCTTCTTTTTGATAATGCTTCCAAATATAAATCCCTATTAGTCTTTTTAGTTAATTCAGACGAATTTAATTCCATTAATTTCTTATCATCTTCTTCACGCCTTCTATCGAGTTCAATCTCAATATCGCTTTTCGGTACTTGAACATTGGCTCTTATAATTTCAAGATACACACCATTGTACAATCCGACATGGTATTCACTTGCGTCTTTAATTAAAACCAAATCGCCCTCTTTATATTCTGTATTTATTGACTTAATTCGTGGTTTATTACTTTTTGTCATTAAATCATTAAGGTAATTCAAAGCATTTTCATAAATATCATAATGAACCCTATAATTTTCATTCATTTTAAAGCCATTCCAAATTAATCTTGGGTCATATCCAGTCTTATTCCAAAAATCAACTTCTAATTTTTCCAAATACATTGACTCATCATAATCATCCAAATCAAAATTCTTTAATTCCAATTCATTTTTCAATGGATTAAAATCACTCTTTATTAAATCGCCCTCTTTACTGATTGAAACAGGTATTTTTTTCCTTGTTTCAGGGTCAAAACCAACCAAAAGTGCTTCTACACGACTATTGAACGCATCGAGATATTTTTCATAGTTATATTCGCCCGTCATATTCGGATTATTCAACAAATCATCACCGCTAATCAATTTGGAACTCATTCTTAGATCACCAGTAACCTTATCTTTTATCTCTCTCGAATCGCCATGTGATTTCTTATAACCAGTATTGACATAATACACAACACTATCCAACTCAGGTTCTGGTGGCATATAATTAGCAACCAATTTTGTGATAACATCAATATCTTCGCTATTTTTTATCTTTGTTAAATCAAATTCATTCTGATGTTCATTAAACAATTTTCTTGCAAGTTTCTCACGTTCATTAATTAACAACTCCATGTGTGCTTGCATACCCTTATCCCTACCATTTTTATCCTTGCCCCTTTTCTTATAAGCAGAAATTGTCATCTTTATTTTGCTTTTACTTGCAATTTTCTTCAAAGGAATTCTCATATAACGAATATCATCACAATAATTATAATAATACTTAACAAATTCCTCGCCTTTCCCATGAAGAATCAAATCTAACCCTTTATCAATAAATTCTTCGATATATTCGGGCATTACTTTTGACTTAATGGTGTTACCAGTTAATTTAACCTTTTCTTTTATTTCACCAGTTTTCTTATCTTTTGAAAGCGAAATGGTTGCATAATTAATACGTGAAAGATTAAGACATGAAAGCGATTCACCATCATCATCAACCGACATAAACGGTGGCTTCATTTCTTCTTTATTATATTTAGCAATAAGTGCTTTTATTCCAACTTCACCATCATATTCCCACATTTTTTCAATAACATCCTCAACACCAGTATCAATAACCTCATTATTGGTTATTCTTATTGTTGTTTTAATGGGAAAATGGAAGTTAATACCATCAGTAACAGCAAGCAATGGAATGCACCCATACTTTTTAAACCAAGCAATGGCATGTCTTAAATGTATTCTACCAGTACAAGTAATTCTTGCTGCACAAACGTTATCTGACCAGTTAAATGATATTGCCGAACCCAATGCACCAAATAATGAGTTATTTAAAATCTTAATAGGTAATTGCTTAATTTTGAACTTTGAGGTATCTGTCGATTTCAACTCATTGTTAATATATTTAACGTGTGCTTCATGGTCAATTTCTCTTAATAAATTAACTTCTTCTTCATTCAGTTTTGCACCGCCACCCATTTTCTTATAAATGTTACGTGTTGTAGTAAGATAAAGCAGCATTTTTTTCATCACACCAGTAATGTCAAATATTGGAAATACATCCTCTGTTAACTGAATCATTGGATAAAGCGAAGCGTAGTCGATTTTAATAATTCTTTCAGTATATCCTGATTTATAACACCTTGCCAAACCACCTGAGAATTTTTCGTTTTTATCACAAACAGGAATTGCTAAATCATTTTCATAACTCCATGCAGTCATAAGTAAATTCCAAATTGCTGCAGTACCCATTGTACATATACGCTGATAGGTAGTTGGAACTATCTTTGCAAGCATAAATGATGACTGGTTATAAAGTTCATCAATTTGTTCTGTTTCCCAAAGGTCATCAAGAAGATATTGTTTAACAAGATTTTTACCCGAAATAAACGTATTCATTTTTTTCGGCATTGCTTCTGCTTTAAACCAATCAACAAATCCTTTATTTTCGTCAAGATAAGTTTTCTTTAATGTATTATATTGTTCATCGTTTATTACACCCGCACTCTTATTTGCTTGTATTTTATATAAATTTCTGGCAGTAACCTGATAATTATCAGGAATTTGAACATAATTATTGTTCTCATCAATCATGAACATTTTATTTTCATAATAAAACCTACCAATTGAATTATCCTCGCCATCAATATATGTTCTATTTGGTTTTGCAACCTTTTCGAATTTTGCAATATATTTCAATCCAGTTTCCTTTATTTCTGTATTAACTGCTGCAGTTCTTCTCACCGCATGCAATATATCAATCACAGAAATACCCCACATTTCGGTTGCAGTATATTTATCAGCAGTATTGCCGTATTTTACTGAAACATTTCCCCTTCTGTTTAACCCAACACCTTCTTTCAACCCCATTGGAAGTTGAGATAAATCCATATTTAATATTTTGGCTCTACCCAAAATAAAATCAAAGTCGAAAGTTTCAGAGAAATAACCCGAAATAACGGCAGGTTTTAAATAATTCAGTAAATTAAAAAACTGTTGAATTAATTTAATTTCCGCTTCGTCATCATTTGTTTTTTCTACCTCAAGAATAGTTTCAAAATCCTTATTATTTCTAACACCGATTGCAAACACACGACCAATTTGATATCTTAAAGCAGTGGTTTCTATGTCAAACGTGACTTTGTTTACATCCTTATATTCTTCGAATCCCTTGAATAATCTGGTTTGAGTTGAAATGAAAAATTGTTCCACTGGTCTTGGAGAATAAAAATAATCACGATAAACATACACATAATTGCCTTTATTGTCCTTAACAAACTTACCGTTAGTATCTTTTAATTTCTCATATGGATTTATACCGCCATCTGACAGGTAATTAATTATGTCATTATATGATTTACTGCTTGTTATTTTATAACAAAATCCATTAACCAATCTCTTTTGATTGCCTGTTTTGAGTGGCGTAATGGTTACACCGTGCTTTATTTTTAATCTTTCAACATAATCCTCTGGCATGTCTTCATATAACCCAAATTTCAACCCCCCTAATTTCAAATCTTTCATATACATGAAGGGTTCATATTGAACTCTCCTGATTTTAGGGTTTTCATTTGGCTCATGAATGATGCATTCGGCAACATTTGTTGACGGGTCTACTTCAACGTTCACAATGTATTTTAAATCATTGTTATAACCCTCAAGAAAACCCTTAATTTCACTTAATACACTAATTTTATCAATTTCCATTTTCTATTTATTATGTTTCTGTTTTATTTTTTCAATTACTTCTGTTAATACTGATTCACTTACGTCTGACGTATAATCTTCATTATCAATTACTTTAATAATTTCTTTTCTTTTTCCTTCGATTGATGAATATACGTAATCATCAACAGTATCGGGGAATATTAATGGGTATATGTTTACAACAGCTTTCTGACCTATACGATGACAATTGTGAACAGTAGATAAACCAACAACAAATGAATGGTCATCTTGAACTTCAATATCGTAAACTCGTTCATCATTTCTTTTAGGATGATATACATTTATTTTCTCTATCGGATATAACACATTTCCATCTAAATTAATTAAAAGTTTATTTCTTTTTATTTTATTATTTATCGAATATTCAAATGACCAGCATTTAGCATTTTTATTGTATCTTACAATTGGTGTATTTCCAAGATATGCTTCCAATAATAACAATTGATATACTAAATATTTTGATACTGTAGATGCTTGCTGTGTATTTTTTCTTTTATATCCATCAGCACTATAATATCCGTCAAGAAATGATTTTATTTGTTTTTTATTTAAAGAAAAAATAAAATTTGGTATCTTTTTATTATGTGCACCAGCACCAAACCATGATGAAAAAGCAACTGTTAATTCTTGTGAATATATTCCAAGTTCACATTTATTATCTATTTTTCTTTCATATAATGAATCAGTATTTATGTTAAATGATTTTTTTATAATCAAAAGACAATTTTTTATATTTTCATATTCTTTAATATGACCACATAAACAAACATCATCTTTATTTGTCCAACCATCACCAACAAAACGACCCATAGCATATAGTAAATCGTCAGAAAATATGGGATTTTTATTTATTTTAATTATTCGATTCTTTGTCGATTTTCCTGCAACATATTCATTTATTATTGAATCATCAATATAATTATCTTTTATGTTTAATTGATTAAGTACCAAACAATGACGATTAATATCAAGATTTTTTGCTTCACACCAATAATAAT
>WOYI010554673.1_pt1 | contig 18037 bp, 18 predicted proteins | sample 6423411 | NCBI WGS metagenome assembly WOYI01 (sample SAMN13441803, study PRJNA592873) | oil field metagenome | biome: oil field; feature: oil-well bore; material: oil-contaminated soil; isolation source: oil-contaminated soil from oil-well borehole | place: Germany: Wietze | collected 2016-10-18 ...
CGGCAGCTTCGCGTAGCGCAGGTAGGGCAGGACCTTGTTGATCTGGCCGAATTTCGCCTCGGCCGCCGCGTCGTCGAGCGCGAGCGGCACGATCACGTCCTGGCCCACGGTCCAGTTGGCCGGCGTCGCCACGCCCTTGCCGTTCGCGGTTTGCAGTGCGTCGAGCGCGCGGAGCACCTCGGCGAAGTTGCGGCCGACATTCATCGGGTAGGTCATCGAAAGCTTCAGCTTCTTGTCCGGCCCGATGATGAAGACCGAGCGCACCGTCTGGCTGTCGTTCGCGGTGGCGTTGTCAGGCAGGTAGGCCTCGGCCGGCAGCATGTCGAAGGCCTTCGACACACGCAGCCCGTCATCGGCGATGATCGGGAAGGCGGCGACGGCATCGGCGGCGGTCTCGATGTCGCGCTTCCAGCGCTTGTGCTCCTCGACGCCGTCGACCGAGATGCCGATCACCTTGGTGTTGCGCTTTGCCCATTCGTCGGCCAACTGCGCCACGGCGCCGAACTCGGTCGTGCAGACCGGGGTGAAGTCCTTTGGATGCGAGAAGAGAATCGCCCAGCTGTCGCCGATCCAGTCGTGGAACTTGATCAGGCCCTGATCGGTCTGGGCGGTGAAATCGGGAACCGTGTCGTTGATGCGCAGGGCCATCGGCAGTCTCCTTGTCCTGAACTGGAATCTGTGCTGCCGAAGAACATAAGCCCGGGCGCGCGCAATTGCACCCCGCTTCGTCGCGGCGCGGCAAATCGCCGGGGGCGGGCGGGTGATTTGATCAAATTACGTTTCCCACCCTTGCGGGCCTTCTGCCGTCCTGCCACAGTCCGGCCGCGAAAGACGAGGTGAGCCATGATCGAAAGACGCGACTTCTATATCGACGGGCGCTGGACCGCCCCCGCGACCCCGCGCGACTGCGCGGTGATCGACCCGTCGACCGAGGATGCCTGTGCGGTGGTCTCGCTCGGCTCCGAAGCCGACGCCAATGCCGCCGTCGCGGCCGCCAAGGCCGCCTTCCCCGGCTGGGCCGCGACCCCGCCGACCGAACGTCGCGCCATCGTGGCGCGGATCCTCGACGAATACGAACGCCGCAAGGACGAGCTGGCCGGGGCGATCAGCCTCGAGATGGGCGCGCCCATCGACATGGCCCGCGATCAACAGGCTCCCTGCCTGCCCTGGCATCTGAAGAACTTCCTGCGCGCCTTCGACGCAATCGAGTGGATTCGCCCCCTCGGCCCCCATGCCCCGAACGACCGGATCGCGCTCGAACCCATCGGGGTCGTGGGGCTGATCACGCCGTGGAACTGGCCGATGAACCAGATCGCGCTCAAGGTGATCCCGGCGCTTCTCGCGGGCTGCACCTGCGTGCTCAAGCCGTCCGAGGAAAGCCCCCTCAATGCGATGATCTTCGCGGAATTCTGCCACGATGCCGGGGTGCCGCCCGGCGTCTTCAACCTCGTCAATGGCGACGGGGCCGGCGTGGGCGCGGCCCTCTCGGCCCATCCGGACGTGGAGATGATCTCCTTCACCGGCTCGACGAGGGCGGGGCGCGCGATCTCCAAGGCGGCAGCCGAGACGCTGAAGCGGGTGACGCTGGAGCTTGGCGGCAAGGGGGCCAACCTGATCTTCGCCGATGCCGACGAAAAGGCGGTGAAGCGCGGCGTGCTGCACCTGATGAACAATTCCGGCCAAAGCTGCAACGCACCCTCCCGGATGCTGGTGGAACGCGCGATCTATGACCAGGCGGTGGAGACGGCCGCCGAGGTCGCGGCCGCGGTCAAGGTCGGCCCGGCGTCCGAGCATGGCCGCCATATCGGCCCGGTGGTGAACAAGCGCCAGTGGGACCAGATCCAGGGTTTCATCCAGAAGGGCATCGACGAGGGCGCGCGACTGGTGGCCGGCGGGCTGGGGCTCCCGGAAGGGATGAACAAGGGCTACTATGTCCGCCCGACGGTCTTCGCCTACGTGAAGCCCGGAATGACCATCGAACGCGAGGAGATTTTCGGCCCCGTGCTCTCGATCATCCCCTTCGACAGCGAGGAAGAGGCGGTGCGGATCGCCAACGACACGCCCTATGGCCTCACCAACTATGTGCAGAGCCAGGATGGCGCCCGGCGCAACCGGCTCGCGCTGGCGCTGAAATCGGGGATGGTCGAGATGAACGGCCAGAGCCGCGGCGCCGGCGCGCCCTTCGGCGGGGTCAAGGCGTCGGGCCGCGCCCGCGAGGGCGGGCACTGGGGGATCGAGGAATTCCTCGAGGTCAAGGCGATCTCCGGCTGGGCGCCGGACCTCGCCGCCGAGTAGGCCGGCGGGGTCGGTCCGGTCGGGGCATCGAGCCCCTCCGGACCGGTCCGGCTTGCGCCGGACGGCCCGCGCCCGGCCCCGCGCAAACCGACATCTTCGCTGTTCCGAATCTCGGCCCCGATACTTTTCGCGCCGGCCCCGCTGCCCTTAAGATCAAGGCACGGTCGGAACGGGGAGAGCGGCATGCTGCGCGAGATCCTGAAGACCGCCCCGGCGGAGTTCACGCAACATGCCCGCAACCCGGCCAATTCCGCCCGGATCGGCGGCAAGAACGTCGTCTTCGCCCCGGCCTACGGCTCGCCCTTCGTGATGGACCTCGATCGCGGCCGCCGCTTTGCCACGCTTCAGGATTTCGAGAACTTCATCAAGCTCGCACAATCCTCGCCGTGGTTCCACCATTCCGGCGGCACGATCTGCGAACCGACCGACGTGCCGGTGAACAAGCGCCATCTCGACATGGTCCATGCCCATCTCACGCTCTCCGACCGCTACGTCATGGGCTCGGTCACCGCGGAAGAGCGCAGCGAGGACAGCATCGACATGGCGCGGATCGTCTTCGGCAGCGAATTCGTCGACGAGAACTGCGTCATCCTCGGCAACGTCAACGTCAACTCGCCGCTGGTCTGGGACGGCACGATGACGAAAAGCTTGCGCGCCTATGCCCGCGCCAATCAGGCGGCGGTGATCGTGCCCTTCATCCTCGGCGGCGCGATGGGGCCGGTGACGAATGCCGGCGCCATTGCCCAGTCGCTGGCCGAGACCATGGCCGGCTGCGCGCTGACGCAGCTCGAACGCCCCGGCGCCCTGGTGATCTTCGGCACCTTCCTGTCGTCGATGTCGCTCCGCTCCGGCTCGCCCACCTTCGGCACCCCGGAGCCTGCCATCGGTTCCACGGTCATCGGCCAGCTTGCGCGCCGGCTGGACCTGCCGCTCCGCTGCTCGGGCAATTTCACCACGTCGAAGCTGCCTGACGCCCAGGCGATGACCGAGGGCACGATGTCGATGCTGGCCGCCGTGCATTGCGGGGCGAACTTCATCCTGCATTCGGCGGGTTTCCTCGACGGGCTGCTGTCCATGTCCTACGAGAAATTCGTGCTCGACACCGACCTCTGCGGGGCGCTGCACTCCTATCTCGACGGGGTCAGGATCGATGACAACGCGCTTGCGGTCGATGCCTTCGCCGAGGTCGGCCCCGGCAACCACTTCTTCGGCTGCGCCCACACGATGGCGAACTACGAGACCGCCTTCTGGGATTCGGAAATCGCCGACAACGAGCCCTTCGAGAAATGGGAGGCCGCAGGCAGCAGCGATGCCGCGACGCGGGCCAACCGGCTCTGGAAAGAGCGCCTGCGCGAATACGAGGCGCCGCCCCTCGATCCCGGCATCGACGAGGCGCTGACGGAATTCGTGACGAAGAAGAAGGCAGAGACGGCGGATGGCTGGTACTGAGACGCACCACAGGGCCCCGCAAGGTGCCGCAGTCCCGGACCTGATCCGGGACCTTCCGGCCCGCGAAGCCGACCCCGACTTCGGGAGCGAGCCCGGCCATGCCTACCCACCCTCATCTTCTCTCCCCGCTCGACCTTCGCGGCCACTTGCTCCGAAACCGCATCGTCTTCGGCGCCCATACCGCCAACATGTCCGACATGGGCCGGCCGGGGCCGCGCTTCGGCGCCTACCTCCTCGAACCCGCGCTTGGCGGTGCCGGCGATGATCGTCGCCGAACCGATGCCCGTGCACCGCACCGGCATCCTCGCGCGCGGCAATTTCCGCCACGGCACCGACGAGGTGATCCCGCATTTCCGCCACGTGACCGAGCCGGTGAAGGATGGGGGCGCCTTCATCCTCTACGATGAAGGCGGCAACTTGCGCGGCCACGGCACCGCCTGGGCGCTGGCCGAGCGCGGCCATCGCGTCACCATCGTCACACCCGAACCCTTCACCGGCAACGAACTGGCCCGCACCTCCGCCTGCATCGCGCTCCGCCCCCGGCTCGCGATACTCGGCGTGACCTTCCTCACCGAACACCTGATCGCCGCCTGAACCCGTGCCCGGCGTGACTTCGGGGGCGAAAGTCAGGCCGCAAGGCCGGAAAGGAAACACTTCAAAGGCGAGGCGCCGCGAACCTTGGGGCGCGCAACGGCGGAATCAGCTGACATCACGCGCGTCAAGCGACTGTCAGCGCCAGCCGCGTGCAGAAATGGTCAGAAATCGAGGGGCCCTGAAATTGGTCAAGATCGCCTCCAAATATCAACACTCCCGCCCATGACCAATTACCGGCATCAGCACGATTTCGAAATGCCCGCGCATATGAACATCCCCGCCGTCCCGCACTGCGGACATTCGCGCCTGTGCCGTCCGACCTGAGGCGGACCTCACCCCTCAGTCGATCTTCCGTGCCTCGTCCACCAGCATCACCGGGATGCCAGCGCGGATCGGGAAGGCGAGCTTCGCGGGCTTGGAGATCAGCTCCTGCGCCTCGGCGTCGTAGCTGAGCGGTGCCTGGGTCAGCGGGCAGACCAGCGCCTCCAGCATCCGCCGGTCGGGCGTCACCTCGTCGCTCATTGCCGCACCTCCCCGTCGCCGCCCCGAAGGGCGAATTCCATCAGCGTCACCAGCGTCTCGCGCCGGGTCTGCAAGGACGGCGCCTCCAGCAGCGCCTGCTTGTCCTCCGGCTCGAACGGACAGAGCATGGCGAGCGAGTTGATCAGAAGCTCGTCCTCGGCCTCCTTCAGGCTCTCCCAGTCGGTGGAGAGCTGTTCGGCGGTGAAATAGCGGCGGAGGAGCTTGAGGAACGCGGCGCGGTCGAAGCCGGGATCTTCCTCGGACGGCCCACGGTCGCGGGCGAAGCCGTCCCAGTTCACCTCGCCGCAGAGATAGGGGGCGAAGCCGGAAATCTCGCGCCCGAGGCGGAAGCGGGAGATCCCGGCGAGGGTGATCATGTAGCGCCCGTCATCGGTTTCGGAAAACGCCGTTACCCGCCCGGCTGAGCCGATCCGGGCCAGGCGCGGCTCGCCATCCGGGCCGGGGCGCGGCAGGATCATGCCGATCAGCCGCTCGGGCGTCTTCAGCACGTCCTCGAGCATCGCGAGGTAGCGCGGCTCGAATATCTGCAGGGGCAGCCGCGTGCGCGGCAGCAAGAGCGCCCCCGGCAGCGGGAAGAGCGGGATCTTCGCGGGCAGGTCGCCATGCAGCTTCATGGCATTGATCCTAGCGCGCGGCCGGGCTCAGACAAAGAGCAGCGAGGACAATTTCCGCCGGCCCCTGAGCGCCACCGGATCGTTGGGCTTCAGCGCCTCGAAGATGGTGAAGAGCTGTTTCTTGGCGGCGCCGTCGTTCCACTCGCGGTCGCGCCTGACGAGTTCGAGAAGCTCCTCGACCGCGCCCTCGACCTTGCCGGCGGCATGGAGCGCCTGGGCGAGGTCGAAACGCGCCTGATGGTCGTCGGGATGGGCGAGCACCCGGTCGAGAAGCTCCGCCACCGGCCCCGCATTCGCCGCCTGCTTCAGAAGCGCGAGCTGCGCCTTCGCCGCCTCGACCTCGGCCGATCCGGCGATCGCGGCGGGCACGTTGGCCAGAAGCGCCTCGGCCTGCTCCTCGCTGCCCATCGCCAGATGGGCGCGGACAAGGCCGCCATAGGCGCGGGCATTCTCCGGCTCCTCGCCGAGGATCGCGGCGAAGGTCTCGGCGGCGTCGACGGCCGCGCCCTCGCCCAGCATCGCCTCGGCCGCGTCGAGCGCCTCGCCAAGGCCGCCGTCGCCGGCGAGACCGGCGAGCTTGTCGATGAAGGCCTTGATCTCGGAGCCGGGGATCGCACCCTGAAAGCCGTCGACGGGCTTGCCCTGCCAGAAGGCATAGACCGTCGGGATCGACTGGATGCGGAGTTGGCCCGCGATCATCTGGTTCTCGTCCACATTGACCTTGGCCATGCGGACCTTGCCCTTGGCCGCGATGACCGCCGCTTCGAGCGCGGGGCCGAGCGTCTTGCAGGGGCCGCACCACGGCGCCCAGAAATCGACGATGACCGGCACGTCCTTGCTGGCCTCGATGACATCGGCCATGAAACCGGCCTCGTTCACGTCGCGGATGAGATCGCCAGCCGCCGCCACATCCTTTGCCTGACCGAATTCGAGCATGTCCGCCCCCTTTGTCCCGTGTTGCCACCTATATGAGCGTCGAAGACCAAAAGGCCAAGAGGCATCCCGCCCCGAACCACGCCGCTTCATCTTGCCTCAAATATCCCCGCCGGAGGCATCCGCCGCCGGCCGGGGGCGCCGGCGGTCAGGACTTGTCGAAGAACGGCGTCACTTGCGCCACGATCACCGCGTTCTCGGCCAGCGCCTTGTCCATCAGCGCGCGCTCGTCGTCCTCGATCTCGTGGCCTTGCGCGCGACGCTCGTCGAGCGTGCCGTAGCCGGTCACGTCGAGCGGCGCGAGATCGGCCTCCTTCAGCACCGCCACCGTCTCGCGCACCGCCTCGGCCTCATCCACGCCCGAGGCATAGACCATGAGCGCCGCGCCGGTCGCGCCCTTCGGCAGACCGTCGCCGGCCTTGCGCCCGACCTCGACGACGAGGGTGAAGACCTGCTGGGGGCGCTTTTCCTTCGCCGGTTTCGCCGGATCAGTCACGCAAGAGCTCGTTGATCGAGGTCTTCGACCGGGTCTGGGCGTCCACCCGCTTCACGATCACGGCGCAGTAGAGGTTGATGCCGTTCTTCGACGGCATGGAGCCCGCGACGACGACGGAGCCCGCCGGCACCTCGCCGTAGCTCACGGCCCCGGTCTCGCGGTCGACGATCTTGGTGGACTTGCCGATGAAGACGCCCATGCCGAGGACCGAGCGTTCGCGCACGATGCAGCCTTCGACCACCTCGGAGCGGGCGCCGATGAAGCAGTTGTCCTCGATGATCGTGGGGCCGGCCTGCATCGGTTCCAGGACGCCGCCGATACCGACGCCGCCGGAGAGGTGGACGTTCTTGCCGATCTGCGCGCAGGAGCCGACGGTGGCCCAGGTATCGACCATCGTGCCTTCATCGACATAGGCGCCGAGATTGACGAAGGAGGGCATGAGAACCACGCCCCTGGCGATGAAGGCCGATTTCCGGACCACGCAGTTCGGCACCGCGCGGAAGCCGGCCGCGCGCCACTTGTCCTCGCCCCAGCCGGCGAATTTACTGTCCACCTTGTCCCACCAGCCGCCGGATTGCGGGCCGCCGTGCTGGATCTCCATGTCCTTGATGCGGAAGCCCAGAAGCACCGCCTTCTTGGCCCACTGGTTTACATGCCATTGCCCGTCCGCCTGCCGCTCCGCCACCCGCAGCCTGCCGCTGTCGAGCGCGTTCAGCGTATCCTCGATCGCCTCGCGGGTTTCGCCGGTCGTTGCGGGCGTGATCTGGTCGCGCGCCTCCCAGGCGGCTTCGATGGCGGTCTCGAGTGCGGCATTGGACATCGGCGTCTCCCCCGGGGCTGATTGCGCGTGAGGATGCCCTATAGGGCGCGGGCGCCCATGAGGCAATGCGACCTCGTGCGTCACAGTTTCGCCATCCGGCGCCGCGATGCTGGCCTGCCCGGCCCGGAACGGGTAGGTCTGGACCGACAGAAGACCCGAGGACAGCATGAACGACGAGACCCGCAGCCATCCCTTCCGCCGCAGCCATCAGGACGTGGAGGCCGCCGACCGGACCCCGCATACCGCGCAGACCCGCGCGCCGGCCTACCGGCTGGCCTTCACCGACGAGGACTTCATGTGCCGCGAGGAGCTGCGCCCGGTGCGGCTGCAACTCGAGCTTCTGAAGCCGCAGATGATCATGGACGAGCGCGGCATCGAATCGACCATCGTGCTGATGGGCAGCGCGCGCATTCCCGATCCGACCGGCACCGCCGTCACGCTCGAACCGCCGCTGATCGAGACCGCCGGCGGCGCCAAGACCGAGGCGGCCAAAGGCGCCGCGGGGCTGTCGCAGTGGTACGACGAGGCCCGCAAGCTCGCCCGGATCATGACCGAGAAGAGCATGGAGAGCTACGGGCGGGAGAACGTCATCGTCACCGGCGGCGGCCCCGGCATCATGGAAGCGGGAAATCGCGGCGCCGCCGATGCGGGCGGCCATTCGATCGGTCTCAACATCGTGCTGCCGCACGAACAGGCGCCGAACGCCTATGTGACGCCGGACCTGTGCTTCAACTTCCACTATTTCGCGATCCGCAAGATGCATTTCCTGATGCGGGCGCGGGCGATCTGCATCTTCCCCGGCGGTTTCGGCACCTTCGACGAGATGTTCGAGAGCCTGACGCTGATCCAGACCGGGCGGATGAAGCGGGTGCCGTTCCTGCTGTTCGGCCGCGATTTCTGGGACAGCGTCATCAACTGGAAGGCGCTGGCCAGGGCCGGCACGATTTCCGAAGAGGACCTGTCGCTTTTCACCTATGTCGATACCGCCGAGGAGGCGGTGGAGATCATCGCGGCGTTCCACGAGGGCTGCTGAGCTCAGCCGCCGGCGTCGATCTCGATCATCACCGGGCCGTTGGCGGGCCGGAGCGCGCGGAGGGCCTCGGCGACGCTTTCGGGCGACATCTTCGCGCGCCGGTAGGGCAGGGCGCAGGACCGCGCGACGGCTTCGAAATCCGGGGGCGTCGGGTGGCAGCCGATGACGCCGACGCCCGCCGCCTCCATCGAGGCGGCGATCTCGCCGTAGGCGCGGTTGTTCCAGATCAGGAAGATGACGGGCAGATTTTCGTCCACCGCCGTCATCAGCTCCGGCAGCGTGAACTGCGCGCCGCCGTCGCCGGCGAGGCAGATCACCGGCGCCTGCGGGTCGGCGAGCGCGGCGCCGATGGCGGCCGGAATCGCGTAGCCGAGCGCGCCGTAGCCGGTCGCGGCGTTGAACCAGCCGCCGGGGCGGTCGTGGTCGTAGCAGAGGTTGCCGGCATAGACGGCCTGGGTGGAATCGCCGACGAAGATCGCGCCTTGCACCGTGTCGCGCACCGCGTTCAGGACCGCGATCTGGCCCCGCATCGTGTCGTCGAGCGCCGCCCAGGCGCCCGCGCGGGCGGCCTCGGCCCGCGCCGTGCCGTCGGTCGCGGCGCCATCGGGCAGGGCCGCGACAAGGGCGGGCAGGATCGTCTCGGCATGACCCCGGAGCGCGAGGTCCACGGGGTGGCGGGCAAGCTGGGCCGCGTCGATCTCCACCCGGATGAGGTGGCTTGGCCACGGCAGGCCGCCGCGCCCGTACATGTCGTAGTCGGTCGGGCCGAACTCGGTGCCGATGGCGAGAACGGTGTCGGCGTCGCGGATGAGATCGCGGACAGGTTCGAGGCTGGGGCTGGCGGCGACGGTCAGGGGATGTCCGTGCATGAGGCCGCGCGCGTTCACCGTCTGCACGACCGGCGCGCCGAGCCGTTCGGCCAGCGCGCGGAGGGCGGCGCCGGCGCGCTTCGCGCCGCCGCCGGCGAGGATCAGCGGGGTCCTGGCGCGGGTGAGCCGGGCGGCGGCCGCGGCGATGGCGGGGCCGTCCGGGAGCATCGGGCCGGGCGCCGCCGGCGCTGCGGCGGGTCCGGCGGCAAGCCCCATCACGTCGGTCGGCACCTCGATATGGCGCGGGCCGGGCCGGCCGGTCGCGAAGCCCGCAAAGGCGCGGTCGAGCGCCGGGCCAAGCTCCGCCGGCGCCTCCACCCGGTCGGAGGAAAGGGCCACGAGCGCAGCCATGCCGCGCTGGTCGGGAAGTTCGTGGAGATGCCCGAGCCCCTTCCCCAGCGTGTCGCGTCGGTTGACGCCGGACAGGACCAGCATCGGCACCGAATCCGCCCGTGCCTGCCCCATCGGCGTCAGCGTGTTGGTGAGCCCCGGCCCGGTGATCACGAAGGCGACGCCGGGCCGGCCCGAGACGCGGGCATAGCCGTCGGCCATGAAGCCCGCGCCCTGTTCGTGGCGAGGGGTGACGTGGCGGATCGTCGATCCCGCGAGGCCCCGGTAAAGCTCCACCGTGTGGACGCCGGGGATGCCGAAGACAGTGCGGACGCCGTGCGCCTCGAGCGCCTTCACCAGCGCTTCGCCGACCGTTGTCATGGTGCCTCCCCTGTCCGTTCCGCCGCATGGGCGACGATCCGGTCGCAGGCAGCGCGGAACCGGGCGTCGTCCACGGTAAGCGCCACCCGCACCCAGCCCTTCAGCGTCTCGCCGAAGGCCGAGCCCGGCATCACCGCGACCCCGCCCGCATCGAGAAGGCCGAGCGCATAGTCGCGGTCGCCCTGCCCGGTCGCGGTCACGTCGATCAGGGCGAACATCCCCGCCTCGGGCCGGTGGACGCGGAGCCGGGTTTCCTGCGCCAGCCGGTCGTCGAGGTATCTCGCCCGCGCCGCGAAGCGGGTCCGCATTCCGGCCGCGACCGCCGAGGGCGCGGCGACGGCGTCGGCGGTCATGTCGGCGATGAAGGGCTGATTGCCGAAGAGCATGGTTTCGGACAAGGGCAGGAGCCGGTCGGCGAAGGCGGCCGAGCCCACCGCCCAGCCCGAGCGGAAGCCGGGGGCGGCATGCGATTTCGAGATCGAGGAGACCGCGACCGTCCGCTCCGCGAGGTCCGCCCGGTCGAAGGGCGAGGCGAAGGCGACGCCGTCGAAGACCAGTTCCTCATAGACTTCGTCCGAGACGATCCAGAGGTCATGCGCCCTGGCCACCGCGCCGATCGCGTCGATGTCGGCGGCGGTCAGGACCGCGCCGGTCGGATTGTGCGGAGTGTTGAGCAGGATCGCCCGGCTGCGCCCGGTGATCCGTTCCGCGATGTCCCCGGCAGCGATGCGGAAGCCGTGTTCGGGGCGAAGCGGCACCGGCACCGGGACCGCGCCGCTGGCGCGGATCACCGCTTCGTAGGTCGCATACATCGGGTCGCCGACCAGCACCTCCGTCCCCGGTTCGGCGACGCCCATCATCACCGCGCAGAGCGCGGTCTGGGTGCCGGGGAAGCAGAGGACCTGGTCCATCCCGACGGGCCGGCCGGCGCGCGCCGCGTAGCGGGCGGCGAGCGCGGCGCGCAAGCCTTCCTCGCCGCGCCCGGTCGAATATTCGGTGCGGCCCGCCCGCATCGCCTCGGCCGCGCGTTCGACCAGCGCCTGCGGCGTCGGCACGTCGGGATTGCCGATCGTCAGGTCGATCACCTCGCGGCCGGCGCGTCGCGCCTCGACAGCGGCGAAGTGCAGTTCCCACTTGGCGCCGCCGAGCCCGGCGAGGCGGTCGAGGATCGGGGCGTATTTCATGGCGTTTCCTCGTCGGCAAGCGGCAGGTCGAGCAGGGCCGCGACGGAGGCCCGGCCGATGGTCTCGATCTCGCCCGGCCCGAAGGCGTCGGGCAGCGCCCCGCCTTCGAGCCAGAGCCCGTCGATCACCGCGTTGCAGGCGATGGCGAGGCGGCGCAGCTCCGCCTTGCCGGCCTTGCGGCCGGTTTCGGCGAAGGCGGCGGCGATCAGCGCCTCCAGCCGGTCGCGATAGGCGAGGTAGTTTTCCTCATGCGTCGCGCGCATTGCCGGGTCGCGCCGGACCATGTGGAGGAAGGCCGCCCAGAGCGAGAGCGCGCGTGGATCGACGACGGGCGGCGTCAGCGAGGCGGTGACGAAGCGCGCGAGCCGCGCCCGCGCCGTGGTACCCGCGACCGCGCGTTCGCTGCCTTCGAGCTGGCTCGCCATATGCGCCCGGTAGGCGGCGTTGATCAGGTCTTCCTTGGACGAGAAGTGGTGCCGGATCATTCCCTGCGACAGGCCCGCCGCCTCGGCGATGGCGCGCACCGTGGTTTCGGCCGGCCCGGCCTCGGCCATGAGGTCGAGCGTCGCGGCGATGAGGTCGGCGCGCCGGCTCTCGGGCTCTTCCCGGGTGAATTTGCGCCGCTGGGGGGGCATTCCGGCCGGTGCTCCGCGATGAATTATACGAATGTATATTTGACCGGGCCGCGGCCGCCCGCAAGGGGAAATCGCATCTGGCGCCCCGGCGGCGGACGCGGCAGTCTGGATCGCGTATATCGGAGGTCGGTCATGAAGAACAGCGACAGGCTCTGGGACATCGTCGAGACCCATCGCGAAGCCTTCACCGGGCTGGCCGACCGGGTCTTCGAAACACCGGAAGTGGCCTATACCGAGCATGAAAGCTGCGCCGCCCATGCCGAAATGCTGGAGGCCACGGGCGCGCGGATCACCCGCGACCTTGCCGGCATTCCCACGGCGGTGATGGGCGAATGGGGTGCGGGCGGGCCGGTGATCGCGATCCTCGGCGAATATGACGCACTGCCGGAGCTGGGCCAGGAGCCCGGCGTGGCCGAGGAGCGCCCGGTGGGACGGTTCGGCCACGGCTGCGGGCATAACCTGTTGGGCTCGGCCGCGCTGATGGCGGCGGTGGCGCTCTGCGACTGGCTGGCCGAGAAGGGTCTGCCGGGGCGGTTCCGCTGCTACGGTTGCCCGGCCGAGGAAGGCGGGGCGGCCAAGACCTTCATGGTGCGCGCGGGTCTTTTCGACGACGTGGACGCGGCGATCAGCTGGCATCCGGCGGACCATACCGGCGTCTTCGAGGCCAATTCGCTCGCCAATACCCGCATCGACTTCACCTTCCACGGACGCGCCGCCCATGCCGCCGGATCGCCGGAGTTTGCCGGTCGGCGCTGACCGGGGAGCATATCGCCGACACGTTCCGCCGCACCGGGCGGCCGGTCGATCCGGACCTCGCGCTTTGCGATTTCGTCGTGCCGCTGGACTCGGCCGCGCAATCGGCGATGGGATCGACCGATGTGGGCGATGTGAGCTGGGCGGTGCCGACGGTGCAGGCCTGGGTCGCGACCTGCGCCATCGGCACGCCGTTCCATTCCTGGCAACTGACGGTGCAGGGCAAGGCGCCGGCGGCGCACAAGGGCATGGTCCATGCCGCGAAGATCATGGCGACGACGGCGCGCGATCTTTTCGAGCGGCCCGAGCTTCTGGCGGCGGCGAAGGCCGAACACACGGCGCATCGCGCCCGCGAACCCTATCGCTGCCCGATGCCGGACGAGGTGGTGCCGCCGATCCCCGTGTAAGGGTGAGGCCCTCCCCGCCCGGCTCGCGTTGCGCCTGGTGATGGGGCTGAAAGGGCTCCCCCCGTTCTCTTTACGCCGGACCCGTGACGCCCAGCAGGTCGCGGAGCCGCTCATGCGGGATCGCGGGGACGAAATTGCCGTCGCGGCCCTCCATGTCGGCATTGGCGATCATGCTGTTGAGGATCGCTTCCTCCACCCCCTGCACCGCCGCCTCGAAGAAACCGTCGATATCCTCATCGGGGACGTAGCTGGCCGAGAGCAGCCCTTGGGACGCGCCGCACGTGATTCCCCGGTTCGCGGTCGAGAAGGCGAGGAAGATGTCGCCCGAGGAGTGCCGGCCGAAACCGCCCATCCGGCCGACGCCCATCCCCGCCCGCTGCGCCAGCCGCTTCAGCTGATGCGGCAGGAAGGGCGCGTCGGTGGCGATCACGGCGATGATCGAGCTGAGGTCGGGATCGGGCGTGTTCCGCCGCATGGTGAGATCGTCGAACGCCCCGCCGATGCGCCGGCCGAGCACCGTGAGGTCGCCCCGCGCGCCGAAATTCGCCTGGACGAAGGCGCCGAGCGTGTAGTCCCGCCCGCCATAGGTGACGCGGCGCGAGGCGGTGCCGGAGCCGGCCTTGAAGCCGAAGCACTTCATCCCGGTGCCGCCGCCGACGCTGCCCTCTTCGATGGCGCCGGTGGCGGCGCTTTCGATGGCGGCGAAGACATGATCCTCGGTAACGTGGAAGCCGTTGATGTCGTTCAGGAACCCGTCATAGGTCTCGGCCGCGACCGGCAGCGCGAAATCCTCGTCGAACTGCCCGGCGAACCGGCGGATGGCCCAGCGGATCGCCGCGTCGCGCGCCAGGCCGCAGGAATTGGTGTTGGTGATCGTGACCGGCAGCGAGAACTTGCCCACCTCGGCGAGGTAGTGCGAGCCGGTCAGCTCGCCGTTGCCGTTGAGGCTGTGGAAACCGGCGAAGACCGGGACCTGAACCTCGTCGACCGGGCGCGGCAGGATCGCGGTGACGCCGGTGCGGACCGGACCCTTGCCGGTGACGAGCTTGCCCGCGCCCTCGATGATCGTCGCATAGCCGACGCCGACGCCCGGCACGTCGGTGATGGCGTTCAACGGACCCGGCCGGCCCTCGAACCGCAGGCCGAGACCGGCGGCGCGAAGCTTGCCTGAAGGGGTGCGGTGGGGTTGCGGCGACATGAAACCTCCGATACCGGGACGACGAGACCGGCGCGCCCGTCAGACGATGACCTCGAGCTTTTCCTGCTCGCCCACGCCGAAGATCCGCTTGTAGCGGGCGATTTCGTCCGCCGGGCCCATCGCCTTGTTGGGGTTGTCGGAAAGCTTCACGGTCGGCCGCCCGTCGGCCGCGACCGCCTTGCAGACGAGGCTGAACGGGGCGAGCCCGTCGCCGGCGACGAAGCCGCGGAAATCGTTGGTCAGGAGCGTGCCCCAGCCGAAGGAGACCTTGACCCTTCCGGCGAATGTCGCGTGCAGCTCCTCGATCCTGTCGACGTCGAGGGCGTCGGAGAAGATCACGAGCTTTTCGTGCGGATCCTCGCCCCGCTCCTTCCACCAGCGGATCGCTGTCTCCGCGCCGATCACCGGGTCGCCGCTGTCGATGCGGATGCCGGTCCAGCCGGCGAGCCAGTCGGGTGCGTTCTTCAGGAACCCCTCGGTGCCGTAGGTGTCCGGCAGGATGATCCGGAGGTTGCCGTCATGTTCCTCGTGCCAGTCGGCGAGGACCTTGTAGGGCGCCTCGCGCAGCGCGTCGTCGCTGTCGGCGAGGGCGGAATAGACCATCGGCAGTTCGTGGGCGTTCGTCCCGATCGCCTCGATGTCGCGGCGCATGGCGATGCGGCAGTTCGAGGTGCCGACGAAGGCGTCGCCGAGGCCCTCGGCCATCGCCTGCACGCACCAGTCCTGCCAGAGGAACGAATGCCGTCGGCGGGTGCCGAAATCGGCGATCTTGAGGCCCCTGACCACACGCAGCCGCTCGATCTTCTCCCAGAGCCGGGTCATGGCGCGGGCGTAGAGGACCTGAAGCTCGAACTTGCCCATCGTCGCCAGCACCGCGCGGGAGCGCAGCTCCATCAGGATCGCGAGCGCGGGGATCTCCCACAGCATCACCTCGGGCCACTTGCCCTCGAAGGTCAGCTCGTACTGATCGCCCTTGCGTTCGAGGTGATAGGGCGGCAGGCGCAGGGCCTCGAACCATTCCATGAAGGAGGAGGAGAACATCTGCCGCTTGCCGTAGAAGGTGTTGCCGCGCAGCCAGGTCGACTCGCCCCGGCTGAGCGAGATCGAGCGGGCGTGGTCAAGCTGTTCCCTGAGTTCGCCCTCGTCGATGAGATCGGCGAGCGGGATCGATGTGGTGCGGTTGATCAGCGAAAACGTGACGTTGGTGTCGGGCCGGTTCCTGAGCACCGACTGGCACATCAGGAGCTTGTAGAAATCGGTGTCGACGAGCGACCGGATGATCGGGTCGATCTTGAAGTTGTGGTTATAGACGCGGGTTGCGATATCGACCATTCAGGCCACCATCCGCGCGCCGGCCGCGCGCATCCCGTCCCGCGCCTTCGCGAGCGAGCCGTCGAGGTCGATGGCGCGGCAGGCCGCTTCGAGCACCGTCACGCCGAAGCCGAGCCGGGCGGCGTCGATCGCCGAATAGGCAACGCAGAAATCGGTGGCGAGGCCGACGAGGGTCAGCTCGCGCACCCCGCGCGTCTTCAGGTAGCCTTCGAGGCCGGTGGGCGTCTCGTGGTCGTTCTCGAAAAAGGCCGAATAGCTGTCGATGGCGGGGCGGAAGCCCTTGCGGAGGATCAGGTCGGCCGGGTCGGTCGCGAGATCCTTGTGGAACGCGGCGCCGTGCGTGCCCTGGATGCAGTGGGCGGGCCAGAGCACTTGCGGGCCGTAGGGCATCTCGGTCAGCGAGAAGGGTGCCGCGCCGGGATGGTTCGCGGCGAAGGAGGCGTGGTCGGCCGGGTGCCAGTCCTGGGTCAGGACCTTCACCGCGAACTCGTCCATCAGCGCGTTGACGCGCGGGACGATCTCGTCCCCGCCGGCGACGGCCAGCGCGCCGCCGGGGCAGAAATCGTTCTGCACGTCTATGACGATCAGGGCTTCGTGGTCCGGGCGCATGGTTCCCCCCTATCCGGCATGTTCCGTTGCTAGGCCGCGACCGTCGTCAGGTCAATGGCCGGGGCGCGAGGCCCGGTCTTGCGGCAGGGCGCGGGGCTTGCTAAACGCGCGCTCCCCAAGCTTCCCGTGCAGGTTCCCCATGTCCCCCGCGATCGGCGTCGATTTCGGCACCTCGAATACCGCCGCCGCGGTCCTGCGGGACGGCGCGGCGCGAATCGTGCCGCTGGAAGCCGGGCAGGAGACGCTGCCGACGGCGGTCTTTCTCGACTATGCCGCGCGGCGCACGGTCTTCGGCAGTGCCGCGGTGCAAGCGATGATCGACGGGCAGGACGGGCGGTTCATGCGGGCGCTGAAAAGCGTGCTCGGGACGCCCCTGGCGCGGGAAAAGCGGCAGTTCCTGAACCGGCGGCTGACGCTGCTGGATGTCGTGACGGAGTTTCTGGGCGAGATCCGGGCGCGGGCGGAGGCGGCGACAGGCGCCGAGATCCGGCGCGTCGTCGCGGGCCGCCCGGTGCGGTTCCACAGCGCCGATCCGGTGCGCAACGCCCAGGCTGCGGCGGACCTGCGGGAGTGCTACGTCCAGGCCGGGTTCGAGGAGATCCGCTTCGTCAACGAACCCGAGGCGGCGGCCCGCGCCGCCGGGCCCGGGCGCGGCATCGGGCTGATCGTCGATATCGGCGGCGGCACCTCTGACTTCACGCTGTTCGAGGGCCGGGACGGGGCAGTGGAGATCCTCGCGAGCCATGGCATCCGGCTTGGGGGCACGGATTTCGACAAGGCGCTGAGCCTTGGGAAGGTGATGCCGCTTCTCGGCCTCGGCGGCGAGCTTTGCAACGAGATCGGGCCGGGCCGGCACGACGTGCCGCGCGCGCTCTACCACGACCTCGCGAGTTGGGAGAAGATCGCCTTCCTCTACGGTCCCGCCACATTGCGAAGCGCTAAGGCGATGGCGCGGCTGGCAGTGGAGCCGCGGCGGCTGGAGCGGCTGGTGCGGGTCATCGAGAACGAGATCGGCCATGATGTCGCCTTCGCCGTCGAGGCCGCGAAGATCGCCGCGAATGGCGCCGCCGAGGCCAGGATCGACCTTGCCCTCGTCGAGCCGGGATTGCGGCCGGTGCTGACGGGGATGGAGCTTGCCTCGGCGCTTCACCCTTCGGCGCGGGCGATCCGGGCGGCGATCGACGAGACGCTGGCGATGGCCGGGATCGGCGGCGGCGCGGTCGGGCGGGTGATCTTCGTCGGCGGGTCGAGCCTTCTCACCGTGGTCGAGGCCGAGGTGCGCGCGGCCCTTCCGGGCGCGGTGGCCGAGCGATCGGACGTCTTCACCGCCGTCGTCCGGGGTCTGGCGCTCTGCACCGCCGATGCGGGCTGACTTGCCTGCGGCGGCCCAGCCCCGTATCACGGCGCCCATGTTCACCGTCGCGGCGCTTTACAAATTCACCGCCTTCCCGGACCCGGCAGGCTTGCGGCCGGGCTTGCTCGCGGCCTGCGAGGCGGCCGGGGTGAGGGGCACACTTCTGCTTGCGCGCGAGGGGATCAACGGCACCATCGCCGGAACCCGC
>WOYI011136066.1_pt1 | contig 18026 bp, 17 predicted proteins | sample 6423411 | NCBI WGS metagenome assembly WOYI01 (sample SAMN13441803, study PRJNA592873) | oil field metagenome | biome: oil field; feature: oil-well bore; material: oil-contaminated soil; isolation source: oil-contaminated soil from oil-well borehole | place: Germany: Wietze | collected 2016-10-18 ...
GCAGCTGTTTGATTTTTTCCATTCAAACCTCCTTCGGTTCGTTTCCGGTCCAGGCAGGGGCTGCCCAGAATTTCCGGCTGCCAAGTTGTTGTTTGAATTTTTCCATGAAGGACTCCTTTCCAATGGCTTCCCTGCGGGGCCTGCCCTGGGTTTGGCCGGGCAGGCCCCTATCAAAGGAGAAGCATGAAGAAAAAAACGGGTCAGCCGGCGACGTTATTCTTGTGCAGCGGCCGGAAATCATTGACCCAGACCGCCAGGTAGTGGCGCACCTTGAGCCGGTGTTCATCGTTCATGAAGACCGCAGGCGAAAGTTCATCGCCGGCCACATAGATCTCGGGCAGGATGCCGAACCGCTCACCCACATAGATCGCCGGGGCGATGACCGGGTCGCAGGCCGCGGCCCAGCTATCGCCATCCACCCACTCCGGCACCACCAGCGGGACGCCCGTACCTTTCAGCACGTTGTCATAGACATAGTCCTGCTCCCGCACGAATTCACCCTGCAGGATCTGGAAAGCGGTCTTTTGCAGCGCCCGCGGGATCAGCAGGAACTTGGGGTTGACCGCCATTTTCGGACCGGCGCCGTAATAGGTCGCCGCATTTTTCACCAGCATCGGCTGGTCATAGACCGCCGCACAAACCGCGTCCCACTCGTCCGCCGAAAGCGCATCGACCCGCAAGTTGGCATGGCCGCCGGCCGTGGTCACGGCGGTGGGGTTGAACAACGCACCGCCGTCGGCCATCGTGGGGCCAACGCCGAAATCGGACGTGAAAATCTCGCTGACCAGCCGGGAGATCTTGCGCAGTCCGGCCGAGGCCAGCTCCCGGGCATAGGCCCGCAGCTTGCGGGTCTCATCCCGGTCGATCAGTTCCAGCGTCAGGGGGATATACCCGCCGTATTTCACGAAACTGGCCGTCTCAGGCGAATCGCCGACCACCAGCTCGGTGTAAGGATCGCCTTCCGCCACGGTCGGCAGGTCGCCCACCGTGCCCACCAGCGTGCCGGTGATGTCGTTCAGGGTGTTGAAATGCTCGGTGACGCTCACCTGCTGCCACCAGTTGTAGCCCGCCCGGCCCAGCGCCTCCCAGGTATTGACCACCAGTTTGTTGAGCGCGTTCTTCACCAGGCCGGTGAAGTCGGCCGTGGTCGCCAGTTGGGCGCGGTTGGGGAAGTAGCCGCCGTGCAGGTCGGTGTCGCCCGTCAGGCTCAGGTAAAGCTCCCGGATGCCGGAGAGGCGCGCCACGGCGAGGTTTTTCTGCTCCGCCGAGCGCGGGACGCCGAAAAGGTCATCCACGGCCGCCTGCAGGCGCTCTTCGGAAGTGACCATGCCCGTGATCCGCCCCGGCCCCTTGACCACGGACGCACCGGTCAGCTCGCTGACCAGGCCGCGGGCATCTTCAATCGCCCGGTCCAGTTCGGCGGCTGCGAACACCTTGTCGGCAAATTGCGCCCGCACCCGCGCCGCCACCGGCTGGGGCAGGCTGGCCGCGTCGAGCGCCGAATCCAACAGATAGTGACACATCTGCTGTCGTACGGCCTGGGCCTCCCGGGCCAGGGCCGCCGTCTCTTCGCCCGGCTCGCCGGCCGGGGCCGTACCCTTACCATTCACTTGCTCTGCCATCTGAAATCCTCCATTCTGTGCTTCTGATTGGTTCAAAGCGCGCAGGAACGCGCCGCCGCGGGCCGGGTCGTAGACCAGGTCAACCGAGAAGACCTTGAGAATCTTCTCCACGGCCCGGTTCTTGCCCGCGAATAACACATCGGCCGAAAACCCGATCTTGCCGGCCGGATGACCCTCCCCGGCCAGGATTTGCTCACCCAACGCCGCCAGCACCGGCCCGCCGGGGCCAAAGGCCGCCAGCGTGGCGCGGACCCCCTGGGACGTCTCATCCCAGGCCGCATCCTGCAGCACGCCGCCGATGTCGCGCACGGAGCGCGCGCCGCGGTCATGGTCAATGAAGCAGTAAACGCCCTCCCAGAGCGGCAGGCTGGCTTTCAATACCGCGGCCGGGAAGTGCCAGCCGTTGCCCTCCCCCGCCGTGATCGCCAGCACTTCAAACCGCCCCGGTGAGACCGGCCTGGCGTGGGCCTCCAGCACCAGGCGGTGCTCCGCCGGGTTGGGTCGAACCTGTTGGTCCTGCATCCTCTCACTCCTTTCCAGGGGTCTGGCTGCCGCCGGCCCGCGCCAGCAGCGCGTCCAGGTCGGCTTCCTCCCCCACAAAACGGTACACTACCCGCAGATATTCGCGGGCGTCAATCAACCCGGCCTGATACAGGCCTTCGAACAGCGGCCCGACCTTCTCACCCGACTGCGCCAGCGCCAGGTTGTCCCGGGCGGAAATATCCGCGCCGTGCAGCTCGATCGCCGCGCGGGGGTCCACACGCCCGTCCACCAGTGCGCGGCGCCCCACCACCGCCCGAAGCAGGTCCCCCAGCAGCCAGAGGAAATAGCGCTGGCGCTGATCGAATTTGCGGTGCGTGGGGCCGCCGGCGGCTTCGGCCGTGGTCCGGGTGGCGCTTTCCGGCTCGGCCAAAAAGTGCATCGGCACGCCGGCCCCGGCCGCGATCATCTTCTTGAGCGCCAGGCCGTCGGTCTGCGCATCCAGCGCCTCCAGCTTGGGAGAGATCACGGACCAGTCCTCGCTCTCATCGGTCACCAGGATTGACCCCGGCGAAGGCGGGTTGGCGGCCAGTTCCATCTGGCGCGCCCGGCGGGCCGCTTCCGAGACGAAATTCGCTTTCACCCGGTAGATGAAGGCATTGCGGAAGAGGTTCAGGCGCAAGCGGTCTTCAAGCCAGGCGGCATAGCGCCGCAGCCAGACCAGCAAAGGCGCCAGATCGGATTCCCCCCACTGCGCTCCCGCCGGCCGGTTGATGGCGTAATGCAGCATCACTGACGGGAACGCGCCCGTCTCACCCGGGCCGTCTCCACCCGGGTCGTAGGCAGCATACATCTCACCCGATTTGGCCGCGAAGGCCCGGGGCTGCTCGATGTCGTTCTCGGCGGCCTCGATCCGGTCAATATCCGCAGCCGGCACCACCCGCAGGTAGGACATGCCGGCTCGGTCGGTGGAGAGCAGCAGGAACAAATTGCCCGAGCGGGTCAGTTCATCGCAGAGTTCCACCAGCCGGATGGGCATCCGGTTCAGCGGGTGGTGCCAAAAGGCTGTGAGGAAGTCCTGCGTCGGAGCGTGGTCGCAGCCGAGGTCCACCCCGCCGCCCACCACGTACTGGCTGGTCAGGCCCACCAGGCGGCGCGCCAGCGGGTCTTCCCGCCAGGCCGTCAGGCAGGCCTCCAGCACCGATTCCCGGTCCGGGCTCAGCCGGTCGCGCAGCGAGTCGTCATAGCGCCGCACGCCCACCAGGAAGGCGTTCTCATCTTCGACCACGGCCAGGCGCTCCCGCACCGTGGCTTCCACCAGGGGTTGGAATAATCGTCCCATCAGGCGTTGTGCCAGTGTCATTTTGTTTCTCCTTTCTCAGGCTTGCTTGAATGCGCCGTCCGCCTCACGCACGGGGCAGGTTTCGCCGTCCACCGGGCAGCGGAAGGCCTGCGGCGCAGCGCCGCCGACGAAGTCCCATACCGCAGCCTCGTCCCCGTTCCAGCGGTCATAGTCCATGTAATGGGCGGCCGGCGCCCCAATCGAGAGGCCCCGGGCGGCCGTCTGGTGCACAAGCCAGTCCGTCACGCCCTGCGGCAGCGCCGGGGGGCATTCGTGCTCTGGCGTCGCCAGCGGGTAAGGCCGGGGCCAGCAATATTGCGCCAGCCACCAGTGCACGGGCGGCAGGTCACTCACCCGCAGGAACGGGTCCACCCACCCCGCCCGGGAATAGAGGACGGGCGTCCGCCCGGTGCGCTCGGTGATGATCCGGCAGGAGTCGGCCGTCGTGGCCGTGATCCGGGCCGGCGTCTGGCCGTGGTCCAGTTCCAGGTCCAGCACCAGCGGCGTCCGGGCCAGGTCGGCTGCACCCAGAATGCGGAAGAAGTTATCCATCTGAGCCTGGGCCGGTTCGCCGGGGTAGAGCACGTGGTAAGCCAGGCGCGCCCGTCCGATCCGCCCGGCTTCGGCAAAATAAGTGCTGAACCAGGGGTCCTGGTAGCCCCAGGAGATCCCCGCCCGCATGCCGATGAAGACCACCCGAGGCTGGTGGGCGGCGATCCGGTCGAAATCCACCCGGACCCGGCCGTCGGGCGAGGTGTTGTAACGGGAAATATCTACGCCAAAGGCGTAATTTTCATTAACCATGGTCAATCTCCTTGAGCGGGTCCCGCCCGGGGATGATCGCACCGGGCAGGTGAGTGTTGAAGGTGGCTTCATCCAGCAGGGCGCAGAGGCTGGCGCTGACCAGCAGGTCGTCATGCACCCAGTCACCCGACGCCGGGTCGCGCGTCCCATCCGGGACGCCCCAGCGCAGGCTCTTCGCCGGCCCGGGCAGCACCTCATATTGGCAAAACTCAGCCTCCCGGAAGAAGGCGCGGCTGAGCCGGGCCTGTTCGCCCGGGTCACTCTCCGGGCAGGCCAGATCATGGAAGCGGCCCGAGTCGATCACGGCCAGGAAGCCCCAGCCCAACTGTGATTTGGTCCTGGCGGAGAAGATAAAAGGCTGCACCTTACCCGGCAGGGCCTTGTCCAGGAAAGCCGCCAGGCCCGCGCCGACCCCGGTGGCATCCACGATCAGGCGCGCCACCCGCCAGCCCTCGGCCAGGGCGCGCAGCTGACCGTAAAGCCGGGTATGCGATACGCCCACCCACAGCCGCCGGTGCACCACCCGGTAGTCCGGCAGGCCGTCCCGTTCGCCCGGCGTCACCGCCACGATCGTCAGCGCGGTGGCGTCGCGGCCGGGGTTCGCCAGGGTGCCTGAAGCGATGTCGCCCGCGGCCTCATCCGCGCCGGCCACGTCCAGCAGCATGGCATAGGTCACGCCGTCCGCGGGCGCGTTCTGGGCCGGATGGCCCCCGCGCATCAGCGCCTGCCGCTCCGGGGTGAAGAGCCCGCCTTCCGCGTCGATCTCTTCGCAGTAATACTGCGTCCGCACGAGGGGGTGGCTGCGCCCCAGCCGCTCGATCTGCTGCTGCAGGTGCTGCCCATACGCCGGGACCTCGGCCATCACCCGGTCGGCGTTGAGGTGGAACACCCGCCGCTGGCCGTCCCGCTCTTCGGCTGCGCGGGCCGCGCGCAGCTCCCGCGCCAGCAGCGTGCGGCTGGTCCAGGCCGTGCCCCAAAAGACGGTCGTGGCGTTGGTGCTGGCCGCCATGGGGGCGATCTCCTTATCGAACTTGGCGATCTGGATATCCTGGGCCTCATCCACCGAGAGCAGCGCCGAGGCCGTGGCTCCCACGATATTGGCCGTGGGCGACCCCGAGAGGAATACCACCCGGGCCTGCCCCACCTGGTAGATATGGCCGAAGTGCTTCTGCCAACGGTCCCGCACGATCAGGTTTTGGCTCAACACCGCTTCCAGCCGGCGCATGGCGTTCTGCGTCTGCGGCTTCCAGGTGGGCGAGATCTGCACGATCTCGTTGCGGGCACCGGAGAGCAGCGTCAGCAGGTAAGCCTGGATCTGCGCCTGGAGCTCGTTCTTGCCCGATTGCCGGGGGAAGATCACCACAAAATGCAGACCCTTATGATGCAGGACGGAATTGACGATGGCGCGGGCTGCCGCTTCCTGGTAGCGCCGGAGCTTCAGCCCATTGGTATAGCGCACGAAGAGCACCACGTCCCGCAGCAGTTTCTTGAGCAGTTCCACCAGGTTCGTCATGCTAGCCCCCCAGGAAGGTCCGCAGCAGTGCCACCAGCGACATCAGTCCCGAGCCGCCGGAGGTCAGCCCTGAGAAGAGCTTGAACTGGGTCACGCCTTCGGTGGCAGCGCGGATCCGGGTCTCGTGGTCTCGGATCTGCTCTTCCAGCAGGGAAAGCCGCTGGTCGTTGAGCGCCTGCTGGTGGGTCTGGCGCGCCTCCAAGGGCCTTGATGCGGGCCTGCATCAGGTTATTGGCGTGCCGCAGCTGCTCGGTCAGCAGGGCCACCGCCTTATCCTCCATGGGGTTCACCTCCGCCCTGCCCGTTGAGCGCTGCGCCGTCCATCTCTTCCAAAACCGCGGCCATCGCTTTGGTCAGTGCATCGCTCAGTTCATCGGCGCGCTTATCCTGCAGGCTGTTTTCGGTCTGGATGATGCGTGCCAGCCGCCCGCAGCTCAGCCCCAACACCCGCACTACCTCGGCCAGCGCGTCCAGGTCAGCTGCCTCCTGTGCGGCGCGCTCAAAGAAGCGCCGCATCACCACCCGCAGCATCCCGATCTCCCCCAGCAGCGACTGCCCCAGGGCGCGGTCCAGGTCGGCCAGTTCAGCCCGGGTGAACTGCTCCATATAAAAGCCCACTTCGGCCGCGGAATCCTTTTTTCCCGCCATCCGGATCGATCCTCCTTATCAATACGCTGATTAAGTTGAGGGCGCCCAGGTGCAACGCAAAGCGCAGCAAAGGGTAGGGTCAGGGCTTTCGTCACCCGGACGCCCCGTATAGAACGTATGTTCTATTCTGTTCCAACTTTATCATGCGGGATCGCGGATTACAATTCGTTAAAAGCGGCAGGTTTCCCCCGGATCCCTGCCGGATTCGGCAAAACGGTGTTAAATAAATAACTACATGCACTATAGCGCAGGCAACGATGAACATTTGTCATTAGCAAAAATCCGGTAGGGGCGGCCACAGTGGGCCGGCCGAAAAGGAGTCTGCGGATGCCCTAAGAGGCGTGCGTGGCCTCCGTTCCTCACCACCGTTGACCCCAAAATAGATCTATAACCCATATCCTTTCGCAAATATCTCCTTTCCTTCCCGCCTTAGATGTAATTCATGAAAATATCATCTGTTTCGTGAAAATTCGTCGAAATATTAAAAGGAGCTCAGAAATTCCCCCCAAACGGCTCAATGGAACCCAATTTGCAACCTGCTTCCAGTAAAATGGAGTCACTTACTCTTAAAGAAGACGGTACCCAATGAAAAAAATCACCATCCTTCTCACCGGTCTGGCCCTCTTATCGGTGTTCCTCATCCCTCCCGCGCCGGGCCGGGCCCAATCCCGGCCGCCCGGCGAAGCGGAGATCGCCGCGTTCCTCAACGGCCACCACCTGGTCGCGGAGTCCGGCGCCGAGGTGCTTTCCGTGCGCTACGCCGGTGAGGCGCTGGTCATTGACCTGAGCCAGGCCGTGCTGCCCGACGGCGTCTATGACGAAGCGCTGTTCACGCAGCTGCAGGCCGACCTGGATACCGCCTTCGGGATCAACCAGCAGTTCATGACCACCTTCAAAGTTGGTGGCCGCCCGCTGGAGGATTGGGGCCGCGCCGTGCCAGACTTCAGCGAGACCGTGGAGCCGCCAACGGACCGCAGTCTCCTGGGGGAAGGGCCGTTGATGGGATATAAGATCGCCCTCAGCCCCGGCCACGGCCTCTATTGGAGCGAGACCTATTCCGAATGGACCTACCAACGCGCGGAGTTCTGGGGCATCCGGGAGGACACGGTCAACTCCGAGATCATGCGCTATCTTCAAACCATCCTGACAAACCAGGGCGCCACGGTCATTCAACTGCGGGAAATGGACCCCAACGCCCGCACCGGCGTCAGCGGTTACCCCGCCTGGCACGAAGATGCCCGCCAGTATGCGGTCTACCTCGGCCTGCCCTCCTGGATCTGGGACGGCAGCAACAATAACTACAACAGCGATATCCGCACCCGGCCCTACATGGCCAATTACTACGGCGCGGATGTCCTGGTCAGCCTGCACAACAACGGCTGGGACGGCACCCTGACCGGCACCGAGACTTACTGGGATACGAATAACAACCCCGGGTCCCAGGCTCTGGCAACCGCCATCCACAACAGCGTCATCAACATCATCCGGTCAGAATACGACGGCAGTTGGCACAGCCGGGGCATCAAGGCCTCCGACAGCAACTACGGTGAGATCAACTACGCCCAGATGCCCGCCGCGCTGGTGGAGCTGGCTTTCATGGATAAGCAATACCCGGACAACGCCTACCTGCATGACGAAACCTTCAAGCTGCTGGCCGCCACAGCGATCGCCGACGGGATCTGCGACTTCCTCGGCGTCACCTGCAACACAGTCCATACCCAACTGGAAGTCCCCGCGCTCTCGCCCGCCTACGGCAGCGGGACGTGCGATTCCGGCTGGTATCAATACACCAACGCCCGCGGCTTCCATGCCTATCTGGCATTGAACGTGAACAACGAAGCGCAAAGCATCCATACCGCGATCTGGACGCCGGCGCTGACCACCAGCGGAGAATACCTGGTGGAAGCTTATATCCCCAGCCACCACGCCATTAATTGGTCCTGCCCAACCAAGACAATCAGCCGGGACAGCGCCGGTGCGACCTATACCATTAACCACGCCAACGGTTCCAGCAAGGTCTATCTGAACCAGGCGGACGCAGCCGGGACCTGGGCCCCCTTGGGCGTATTCCATTTCGATGATGACACGACCTCGTCTGTCATGCTTTCCGATGTCAGCTTCGAGGCGGCTCAGACGGTCACTGTCTCGGCCAGTGCCTTACGATTTACCCTGGTCGATAACGTTGGGGTGCCCTTCTATAACACCGAGTGGCTGCCGGAGACCTGGTCCAACGACCGGGTGGACGTGCCCGTCTCCGACCTGCGCGCTTTCATGGCGTTCTACCGCTCCTGCCTCGAAGATCCCATCCAGGACGTTGATGGCGTCGAGATTGACGTGCCGGCCCTCATCCAGCAGGCCGCGGCGGCCAACCAGATCAGCCCCAAGCTGCTCCTGGCGGTCATGGAAGCCGAGCAAAGCGCGCTGAGCACCTGCCCCAGCGGCGACGCGCTGGCGAACTTGATGGGCCTCTCACCGGCCTCCACCGCCCGCGAGCAGATCCATTCAGCTGGAGGAAAACTGGGCATCGCACTGGCCGAACTGAACGCCGGCGGCGCCACGTCCAAAGGCTGGGCGGCCGGCACAACCAAAACCACCCAGGATGGCGTCAGCGTCATCCCTGCCAACGATTCCATTGCGCTGCTCTTCGACTATTTCCAGAACGCCGGCGAGCCCTGGGGCGGTGATACGCCCGGCGAGACCGGTGTCTGGGGCGCCTATATCGCCTACCGCGACTATCACCTTGACCTCCCCCTGCCCAAGGACGTCTACTACCATTTCCTGCCGATAACCCTCCGCTAAAAGCAAACGGATCGGACTCAACTACCAGCCTACGCTCGATTGACCTTACTGTTCGTATTGGCGCATCCCCATCTTCGGTTGTTGGCCAGCCTAGCCCCCTTTCCTCATCAGCAAAACTCCGGTTTTTTTCAAAAAACCCGGAGTTGATATAAATGCATTTCCATTTGATCAAATCAGGATCACGTTTCTTCGTCCTCATCCATCTCATTCAGTTCCGCTTCGCCCATTTCGGCAAAGGGTTCAGCGTTCGGGTCGAGGACGACCGTTTCTTGCTCCTCGTCTACGGGCAATTCTTCCGGCTCTTCAACTTCCATTACATCCACCTCGCCGGAGAGGTTGCCCAGTTCCTGGATATAGGCGATGTAGAAGCCCACCATCCGGGAGCATTCCTCAACCCTGATCCGCTCGTCAACGGCGTGCATGCTGTTCAGTTCATCTTTACTCATCAGCACTGGTGTGAACCGCAGCGCGTTTTGGGTCACGTTGGCGTAGTGGCGGGCATCCGTACCACCCAACACCAGGTAAGGCGAGATCAGGGCCTCGGGGAAGGCTTCCTTCGCCAGCCGGGCCAGCCGCAGGTAATAGGGCGAATCGATATTCGCCACCGGGGAGGGATCCCAGCCGGATTCGCCTTCCAGGGTCTCGCCCTGGTAGGGCGTCACCGCCACGCGTTCGTCCTCAATCAATTCCAGCACCCGTTCATACAGCGAGCGCAGATCGTCTCCCGGCAGCAGCCGGAAGTTGACCACCGCTTCCGCTTTGGACGGCAGGACGTTGTCCTTCACCCCGGCGTTGAAGATGGTCGGCGCGGTCGTGGTCCGGATGGTCGCGTTCAGCACATTGGATTCCGACAGTCTCTTCTTGAGCAATCCGCCAAATAACCAGGTATTGGCAAAGAACATCCGCTGCGTGAAGGGCAGTGCGGAACCCAGATAGCTCATCAGGAATTCAACGATTTCCAGGTGCGCCGGCATCGGGTTGGCTTCCAGGATGGCGATCGCCCGGGAGAGCACGCCGATGGCGGTCTCCTGCGCGGGCGTGGAGGAATGCCCCCCGTCCATCTCAACCGACAATTTCAGGCTGATATACCCCTTTTCAGAGATGCCAATCACGCCCACGGGTTGGTCAACGCCGGGCAGGAAGTTCTCCAAAACACTGCCGCCCTCGTCCACCAGGCTACCCAGTTCCACGCCCCGGGAGGCCAGCAGCTCGGCAATGGCCTTCGCGCCGTGCTCCCCGCCGATCTCTTCATCGTGCCCGAAGCCCAGATAAACCGTCCGCTCGGGCTGGAAACCCTCTTTGAGCAGGTATTCCACGGCTTCCAGGATCCCGATCACGCTGCACTTGATATCGATTGTGCCGCGCCCCCAGACGAAGCCATCGGCCACCTCGCCGCTGAACGGGGGGTGCGTCCAGCCGCCATCCGCGCGCTCGTCCGCCGGCACCACGTCCAAATGCGAGGTCAGCATGATCGGCTTCAGGCTGGGGTCTTTCCCTTCCCAGGTGAACAGCAGCGAATAATCATTGATGATCTCACGGGTGAGTTTGGCATGCACCTGGGGATAGAGCGTCTGGAACAAACGGTGCAGGCCCAGGAACGCATTGCCATCCACCTTCTCGGAGTCGTGATAGGAAACCGTCTTGAATTGGACGGCCAACCCCAGGCGTTCGGCCACGGAATTCGCGTCGAGCTTGACGAAGTCCTTTTTTTCCGCCTCCTTCTGGGGCGGGGAATACAGCACGGTCTTCAAGATAACAAAGGCGGCCAGGAAAACCAGCAGCACACCCAGACCGATGCCAATAGAAGCTAAAAGTGATCCGAAAGTCATTTTCAGTTACTCCTCTTACAAACAGAAACGAGCGATGATTCCATCGCGCTGGATAGGGCCAGCCAGCTAAAAAGCGATTGCCTTATTTGATCGGAATATGATGGTCGCTGAAATATTTCTGGAAGGCTTCCTCCGACCCTGGGGCTTCAAACGCCCGTTTGGGGACGAAAGGATAGAGCTTTTCTTTGGCATTGTAGACCATCAGATACAAAGCCCCGCTGTCCAGGACTTTTTCAAAATTCTCCCAGGCCATCTCAGAATGCCGGTCGGCAAGCGTCATCGTGAGGCCCGTCTCATCCAACACCAGCACCCGCTCCTCCTGGAGCAGCTCATTGGATTTAAAGCTGCGGCCCAATTGCATTGGGATTAACACGAAGTAATACACCAGGTAGAATACGCCGATTACCAGCGAAATGATGGCAACGTTGTCCCAGGTACTGTCCCCGACCGAAGGGACCAGCAGCACGACCAGCGCCCCGACCATCAGCAGGATCGTGATGGCTGCCAGCACAATGAAGATCGGCGTCTTATTGGCCAGCGCCCGCGAGGCGCGCACGTAGTCATTCTTTTCGGGTGTGAATTGGATTTGCAGAGGCGATTCCATAATTTTGCCTTTCATTTGAAATTTGTTTAATTTTACCACTACGGCAAGGGTTCATTCTGCGCGCAGGTTTTGTTCAGTTATCGAGAAATCTGGCATAATTAACCCACCGATCTGAATCTGGAAGAGGAAACCATGCCCAACACACCCCCTATTGACCCCTTCACCCCGGCCATCCACCTGATCTATGCCCCGCCCAGCCTGGAGGTTCCCGCCGGGGATGAAATAGCGGCGGACCTGGCCCTCAGCGACGCCAACCTTGACCCGCAGGCCATCCACTTCTCTCAGACCCTGAACAACCCGGACCGTTTCCTCGGCGAGCTGCGCTTCGCCGATCACCTGGTCCAGATCGCCGGACTGTCAAACCCCTTACCGCAAGACATCATGGATCGCACCGTGCACGTCTCCCCCTGGCAGCCTCAGATCCGCGCGGCCATGCGCCAGCACCGCTCACATCTCAGCCTGGTCTATGCCGGCATGGACCCGAACCCGATTGAGCAGATGATCGCCCTCTACCGCACGGCTGCTGCCCTGCAGAACGAGAACCTCCTGGGGATCGTCAACGAGAACGCCTGGACCGCCCACCCCCCGGCTGATTTCCTGGGCCCGGACCATTTAGCCTCGTACCGCGACCAGATCCCTTTTATCCTGTGGGTCGGTTATGTCAAGTTCTATCTCGACCGGGAAAGCTACTGGCTGGTGACCAAGGGCCAGCATATCTTTGACGTGCCCGACCTGGCGAGCCTGGTGACGGACGCCGCCGCGGAAGAACAAACCATCAACCGATTCACGGAAATTTTCTATTACATCTATGAGAACGATGTGGCTGTGGTTGCCGGAGATACGCTTGAATTAGCCTCGACCGGGGAAACGCTGGCCTTGAAAGAAGTCACCGAGCACCCGGAATGGCTGATGGGGCCTTCCGGCACCCTGGTGGTCGCGCCGCTGGACTGATCGGTTGCGACCGGGATTTATTTCGGGTCAAATTCGAACTGATCAATGAACCGGTACTGTGCCTGCGATTCCACGGCCGTCGGCACGGACTCCCGCACCCAATCAACAGCCGCCTCCCCCTCCAGACCAAGGACCACCTTGGTCAGACAGGCCGCAAATAACCCCGTCCTCCCGATCCCGGCATGGCAGTGGATGGCGATCACCTCCCCCGCCTGCGCCGCCGCCAACACCTCTCTTAGGGCCTCTCGGAGCGCTTCCTCATCCGGCACACCAAAATCGGGCATCGGCACATACACCATCTCCAGCCCTGAATTTTCATAGTCCGCCCTCAGGTCCCGCCCGGTCAGATAGCTGGCCTCATCCCAGGACGAAAGAACCACCACCCTCTGCACGCCGGCCGCCTGGTAATCCGCCAGCAGTGTCTGATCCCGGTCATAATACGGGCTGAAGGGCATCGGGCTGCGGTAAACCGCGCCAGGCAGACCGTAGGGCAGGAACGTCATTTTATCCATTGGGGGCCTCGGTTTCATCTTTGCAGGCAAAATTCGTTGTCAGGTTATTCTTCCATTTCCGGCAGGATGTAATCCCCGGAGTCGTCCCTCTTCATAGCGTAGACGCCCACCACGGCATTCAGATTAAGCGGGCCGTAGATATGGGGAAAGGTCATCCCTTCGCCCAAAAGGTCTTCATAACGGACGTCCGCCTGCAGGCCATCACAAGCGATCTCCAGCAGCAGGAGGTCTTCCTGATTGCGATAGAAAGCATTCGCCACCCGCTCCACCTGGCCGGGCCGCGAACAATGGATAAACCCGGCGGAGGCCAGACTCTCCGGCCGGTAGTTCCCCTGCGCCTGTGCCGCCGCCCAATCTGCCTGGGGAATGATATGATAGATCCTGTCATGGAGTGTTTCAGCTTTTTTGTTCATCCACTCATTATAACCCGCCGGCATTATAACCCGCCGGCGTTACCGGCTTGTGTGCCGTATGGTATAATTCCGCTTGCCTATGGGCAAATAAAGATAAGTTTCAATTATTGTTGAGGCGCAAGCAGTGTATAATCACACCTGTGTCTGAACAAATCAATTTTTAGGAGGATGTCTGATGAAGGTTATCGTTGACGAAGATCTGTGCCTGGGTTGCGGCATTTGCGAAGGTCTGGTCCCTGAGGTTTTCAGCCTGGCAAATGAACCCTTTGCGGAAGTCTTAGTGAATCCCGTTCCGGCGGAATTTGAAGATGCCGTTCAACAGGCCGCTGAAGAGTGCCCCGAAGAGGCCATCATCATCGAAGAGTAATCCGGTACCAACAGATCACGGAAATATACCCGGAGGCTGTCCCTTTTGGAGACGGCCTTCGTAGCATTAAAGACGGGGTGTGGCGAATGGTGAAAAGGCGTTGACAGCCTCTGCCCCGTCCTGAAAAACGTTGACCGTCAAAGGGGGGATAGATAGGCAACACACGCCTTGCGGGTGTTTTTTGGGGGCCTTTTTGTGACAGTCTCCATCGGGCAAGCGGTTCGACGCCCGCCAGAGATCTGAAAAAGTTGTTTTACGCCCTACCCGTAAACCACGCTTAGGACGACACAACGACCACGACAAACCATTCAAAATCCCCTCCTACCCTTCTTTTCCCAAACCTGATACCTGACAGAAAGCGACCTGACACTCGGCACTTGCGGCATTTCGTACTTCTTATTAATGTTACAATTGGACTTTAGAAGCGAACCCCACAAACCACGAGGAGACTTATGACACAAGTAGATCCCCGAATTGAAGAGTTACGCCAGATGCGGACCCGTGCGCAGGAGGGTGGCGGCCAGAAGCGCATCGATCGGCAGCACGCCAAGGGCAAGTTGACGGCCCGGGAGCGGTTGACGATTTTGCTTGATGCGGATAGTTTTGTCGAATTGGAGGCCTTCACCGTACAGCAGAGCGACCCCGCTGGCACGCCCAACCTGGGAGATGGGGTGGTGACCGGGTATGGGACCGTGGACGGGCGGACCGTGTACGTCTATGCCCAGGACTTCACCGTGCAGGGCGGCGCACTGGGCGAGATGCACAGCCGCAAGATCTGCCGGGCGATGGACCTGGCGGCCGCCAACGGCAGCCCGATCATCGGCCTGATCGATTCGGGCGGCGCCCGCATCCAGGAAGGCGTGAAGAGCCTGGGCGGATACGCCGAGATCTTCAAGCGCAACGCCCAATATTCAGGCGTGGTCCCGCAGATCAGTCTGATCCTCGGCCCTTGTGCGGGTGGTGCATCTTATTCTCCGGCCATGACCGACATGATCATCATGGTCGATAAGCAATCCTTCATGTTCCTCACCGGCCCCGAGGTCATCAAGACCGTCACCGGCGAAGAAACGGATTTTGAGACCCTCGGCGGCGCGCAGGTGCACCTGAACCAGAGCGGGACGGCACACCTGGTCGCCCAGGATGAGGAAGGGGCGCTGCAACTGGCCCGCTACGTGATGGGCTATCTCCCCTCGAATAATATCGAAAACGCGCCCATGACGGCGAGCAGCGATGACCCCCTTCGTAAAGCCGAAGCGCTGAACGGCCTGGTGCCGTTGGACCCCGGTGAGCCTTACAGCATGCACACCGTGATTGACGCGGTTGTGGACCAGGGCTCCTTCCTGGAATTGCAAAACGGTTACGCCCGGAATGCGATCGTGGGGTTCGCCCGGCTGGATGGGATGCCGGTGGGCATAGTGGCCCAGGAGCCGAACGTGATGGCCGGTGTGGTGGATATTAACGCCGCAGATAAAATCGCCCGTTTTGTGCGGTTCTGTGATGCCTTCAACCTGCCCCTGATCACGTTCATTGATTCGCCCGGCTTCCTCCCTGGCGTCAGCCAGGAACATGGCGGCATCATCCGGCACGGCGCCAAGGTGCTTTATGCTTATTCCGAGGCGAACGTCCCGAAGATCAGCGTCGTCACCCGCAAGGCGTACGGCGGCGCCTATGTCGTGATGAGCAGCAAGTACCTCGGGACGGACTTTTATTTTGCCTGGCCCAGCGCTGAAATTGCCGTGATGGGCCCGGGCGGCGCGACCAACATCCTCTATCGGAAGGAGTTGGCCGAGGCTGAGGACCCCGAAGCGGAACGCCAGCGGCTGGAAGCGGAATACCGCCAACGCTACCTGACGCCCTATGCGGCGGCCAACGCGGGTTATGTGGATGATGTGATCGAGCCGGCGGAGACCCGCCCGATCCTGATCAAAGCGTTACGAGCGATCCGCAATAAATCTGAGTTGCATCCTTCCCGCAAGCACGGCAATATGCCGGTCTGAGAGGGCAACCGATGACCGTCATGCAGCAAGGATTACTGATCGCCGGGATCGGCATGGGGCTGGTGTTCGTCGTCATCATTTTCCTCTGGGGATTGATGGCGCTGATGATGCGGCTGACCTCCGGGAAGCAGGGCGCTGAGCAGGAAGAAGCCCTGCCCAAGGCGGCGGATACGTCGTTGTTACCGGAGTTGGAAGTCGTTGAAGGTCAACGAAAGGCGGCGGCCGTTGCGGTCGCCGTTGCATTGGCGCAGGCCGGCAGCCGGCAGCCAATGAGCGCCCGCCTGCCCGCCGGGGAAGATGCCGGGGGATTGAACCCCTGGCTGGCCGTCCACCGTGCACGCCAGATCGAACAGAAGAATTCGCGAGGTTGAAACCATGAAGATGAGAGTCGAAATTGACGGCCAGGTGTACGAGGTCGATATTCAAGATGCCAGCGCCCGCCCGGTCGTTGCCCTGGTGGATGGAGAGCGGTTCGAAGTCTGGCCGGAAGCAGAAGCTGCCGCGCCAAGCCTTTCGGCTGCGCCAGTGGTCGCCGCACCCAAACCGGCTGCAGCGAGCGCGGCCCCTGCGCCGGCTGCCCAGGGGAGCGCCAAAGCGCTGAATGCGCCTCTGCCCGGCGTGATCGTCGCGATCGCGGCCAAGCCCGGCGATCGTGTGCGCAAAGGGCAGGAACTCTGCACCCTGGAAGCAATGAAGATGAAGAACGCCATCCGCAGTGGGCGGGACGGTGTGATTGCGACCATCGAAGTGGACGTGGGCCAACAGGTGAGTCACGGCCAGGTCTTGATGACCTTCAGCGACTGAAGGAGCTGACGAATGGATTTTTCCTTCCTGATTGACGAGGTCACCCGCGGGTTCACCAACTTTACCTGGGGCAACGCGGTGATGATTGCCGTAGGGCTGGTGCTGATCGCGCTGGCGGTGATCAAAGAATATGAACCGGTGCTGCTGCTGCCGATCGGCTTTGGCTGCATCATGGCGAATATCGGGATGTCCACCGATGTGGGCTTCATGAAGGTGATCTATGACGCCGGGATTGCAACCGAACTATTCCCGCTGCTGATCTTTGTAGGCGTGGGTGCGATGATCGATTTCAGCCCGCTGCTGGCACAGCCGAAGATGATCCTCTTGGGCGCGGCCGGCCAGTTTGGGATTTACGGCACGCTGCTCCTGGCGCTGCTCCTGGGTTTCCCGCTCAACCAGGCGGCCTCCATTGGCGTGATCGGCGCAATTGATGGGCCGACGGCCATCTTCGTGGGCAGTAAACTGGCGCCGGAGCTCCTCGCGCCGATCGCGGTGGCAGCCTATTCCTATATGAGCCTGATCCCGATCATCCAGCCGCCGATCATGCGCCTGATGACCACACGCAAGGAACGCCTGATCCGGATGGAATATGCCCCCCGGCCGGTTTCCCGGCTGACGCTGGTGATCTTCCCGATCTTCGTGACCCTGGTGGTGAGCCTGGTGGCGCCGGACGCCGCACCGCTGATCGCCTCGCTGATGTTGGGCAACCTTCTGCGGGAGAGCCTGGTGGTGGACCGGTTGAGCAAGGCCGCCCAGAACGAGATCATCAATATCGCCACGCTGTTCCTCGGGCTGGCGATTGGTGCAACGATGAAGTCGGAATCCTTCCTCAATCTGCAGACCCTGATGATCATGGGGCTGGGCCTGATCGCCTTTGTGTTGGATACGGTTGCGGGGCTGCTGTTTGGCAAGTTGATGTCCGTCCTGAGCGGCGGCAAGGTCAACCCATTGATCGGCGCCTGCGGCATCAGTGCCTTCCCCATGGCAGGGCGGCTTTCGGCCAAGATGGCCCAGGAGGAGGATTATGAGAACTTTATCCTGATGCATGCCATGGGTGCGAATACGGCCGGCCAGCTGGGCAGTGTGATCGCCGGCGGCTTGCTGCTGGCGCTGGTGAATGGGATGATGTGATCTAAATCGGCCGCGTTGACATGATCCGGAGGCTGTCCTTGTGGCAGCCTCGTTTGCTTAAATCTCATCCCAAGCCATGTGACTTGATGCGGGGAGCCATAGTGTCACGTGCGCTGTGTGCGGCACGTGACCTGCAATTTTAACGCTCGTTTTTAACGTTTGATGTTTTCTAAAATGAAGACAGCGTCTCATCCGGCGTTTGTTTCGGGG
>WOYI010943157.1_pt1 | contig 18020 bp, 14 predicted proteins | sample 6423411 | NCBI WGS metagenome assembly WOYI01 (sample SAMN13441803, study PRJNA592873) | oil field metagenome | biome: oil field; feature: oil-well bore; material: oil-contaminated soil; isolation source: oil-contaminated soil from oil-well borehole | place: Germany: Wietze | collected 2016-10-18 ...
ACGTTGCCCGGCCGGTCTGCACATCCGCCGGTGCGGTCCCTATGTCCGTCGCTTCGCCAGCCCATGGAACCACCATGGGCCGGCAAAGCGCCGAAAATCGGTCCTCGCACCGCCGAATGTTCGCCTCGACCGCCAAAGCCCGACAGGCTGCTAGAGGTGAGCGTTCTCCACTCACCCGGCAAGCTAAGGATCAGCCGAAGGCAAGGGCGTCTCGGGTGGCGGGTCGCCTGGAGCAAGGCCACGGGGCGCCGAGGGGCCACGGCGGCCGCCGGGCAAACGAAAGCGGACCGGTACCATCACGACACCGAAATGATCATGCCTTCCCCCGAAAGCCTTCTTCGACCGGCCGAGGTTGGTTCCGAGGCCCGACACCCGCCGGTGTCTCGATGGCGCTCGTCGGCCGCCGCAGGCGGAACCGCACGTACGGCGGTGTGCAAGCGGTGTCCCCCCGATTCGCCGCCACTGGACCATCCGCTGACGCATGTGGGTGATGGCGTTGTGCGATAATGCGGGGCCCAGGTGCCACGGCGCCTGTGGCAGCGCCGGTCTCCCCGCCGCCGCGCCCCGATCCCCTCGCCAGCCGGAGCCGCCCTGCGGTCGCGGCGGCGGTGACATACGTGAAGGAGGTTTCCGTGTCCGATGCAAAGATCGTCAAGCTGATCGACGAGTCGAACAACCGCAGCAGCGAGCTACCCCTGGTGAGCGGCACATTGGGCCCGTCGTGTATCGATTTGGGCACGCTGTACAAGGACACCGGCCATTTCACCTACGACCCCGGCTACGGCAGCACCGCCAGCACCAAGAGTGCGATCACCTACATCGACGGCGACGAGGGCGTGCTGCTGTATCGCGGCTACCCGATCGAGCAGCTGGCCGAGCAGTCGAACTTCCTGGAAGTGTCGTACCTGCTGCTCAACGGCGAGCTGCCGAAGAAGGAGGAGTTCGCCAGCTTCGAGCACCAGATCACGCATCACACGATGATGCACGAGTCGCTGAAGAACTTCTTCCAGGGCTTCCACCACAACGCCCATCCGATGGCCATGCTGGCCGCCTCGGTGGCCTCGCTGTCGGCGTTCTACCACGACGATCTCGACGTCGATGACGCGGGCGACCGCAAGCTGGCCGCGATCCGCCTGATCGCCAAGATGCCGACCATTGCCGCCGCCGCGTACCGCTACTCGATCGGCTGGCCGATGCGCTATCCGCGCAACAACCTCGAGTACGTCACGCGCTTCCTGCACATGATGTTCGAGGTGCCCAGCGAGCCGCTGGAAATGAACCCGGTGGCCGCCAAGGCGCTGGACCTGCTGTTCATCCTGCACGCCGACCATGAGCAGAACGCCTCCACCTCGACGGTGCGGCTGGTCGGCTCCACCGGCGCCAATCCGTATGCATCGATCGCGGCGGGCATCACCGCGCTGTGGGGGCCGGCACACGGTGGCGCCAACGAGGCCGTGCTCAAGATGCTCGAGGAGATCGGCACGCCGGACAAGGTCGAGACGGCGGTCAAGCGCGCCAAGGACAAGAACGACCATTTCCGCCTGATGGGCTTCGGCCACCGCGTCTACAAGAACTTCGACCCGCGCGCCAGGATCATCCGCGAGATGTGCCACAAGGTGCTGGACGAACTCGGCGTCAACGACCCGCTGCTCGACGTGGCAATGAAGCTGGAAGAGGCGGCGCTGAAGGACGACTACTTCGTCGAGCGCAAGCTGTATCCGAACGTCGACTTCTACTCCGGCATCATCTACAAGGCGCTGGGCATCCCCACCGAGATGTTCACCGTGATGTTTGCCATTGCGCGTACCGCCGGCTGGATCGCGCACTGGATCGAGCAGCACGAAACCCCGGGGGCGCGCATCGGCCGCCCGCGGCAGGTCTACACCGGCGCCGCGCCGCGCGATTTCATTCCCGCCGCCAAGCGCTGAGCACGACCACCGCCGCGCGCGACGGCCCGGAGCGGCGCGAGCCGCTCCGGGAGGTTCAGGAAAAACGCCCCGGCATGCCGGGGCGTTTTGTTCGGCGCGGCGCGATCTCAGACTCTCAGCGCAGTGCGGCGAGCTTGTGCTCCAGGCCCTCGTCTTCGCGGTCCTCGAACAGCAACTGCTCGACGGCGGTCACGCTGGCACGGCGCATCGGCCTCTCGTCGATCCGGTCCAGTGGCGGCTGGCGCAGGGAGCCGGTCGGCAGCACGGTGAGGTCGAATGGCAAGCCGTCCGCGGAGAACAGCAACACCGGATATTCGGCCGTCTCGTCGCGGCTCAGGCGCAGCCGGCGGGTCTGGGTTTCGAACGGCACGCCTTGTTCGTCCAGGAAACGCAGTACGTCGTCGGCATCGTCGGCGAACAAGTGCAGGCAGACGGCGGAATGCGCGTCCGCGGTGCCGTCCAGCACGGCGCCGACCAGGCGCGGTCGATACGCCTTGAGGAAACGCATCGCCGCCACGGCGGCTTCACGGCAGCGGCGCACCCGCTGGGGTTGGGTGTCTGCCTGGAAGATCCGCTGGTGCTCGCGCAGCGCCTGCTCGATCTCGTCGTTGCGCGGCAGGCTCTGCATGTCGAGGATGCCCAGCCGCGCGGAGGCCTTGAGCTTGGCATGGTGGAAGTCGCGGATGCCGTGCTCGCTCATCAGCCGGGCGGCTTCCTGGGCAACGCGCAAGCGATTGCGCTGCAGGCGGTCATGGGCGTGGATGCGGTGGTGCTCGCCTCGGGCCATGTCTCGCTCCTTCGTCGCTGGGGTTGCCGTCCGGCCATGGGACGGCGGGCATGCCACGATCCTACCCGGTACGTCAGAAAATGTCGTACGCGTGCTGCTTGTCCTGCTCCTGCTGTTGCTGCGCCGCCTGGCTGCGCAGCTTGTCCAGGTCTTCCACCTTGAATATCTCCGGCATCGTGTTGGTGTCGCCCGGCGGGGCCGGCAGGCCCGTGCTGCGGTCGATGGTGAGGGTGGTGATCCCCGGCGGCATGGGCAGCATGTTCGCCGGCAGGCCCTTGAGCGCACTGCCCATGAAATCCATCCAGATCGGCAGCGCCGCCTGCGCGCCGAACTCGCCGACGCCGTTGGCGCGTCCCAGCGAACTGAAGTCGTCGAAGCCGACCCAGACGGCCGTGGACAGGTCGCCGTTGAAGCCGACGAACCACGCATCGCGATGGTCGTTGGTCGAGCCGGTCTTGCCGGCCAGGTCCTCGCGCCCGAGTGCGCGCGCCGCGGCGCCCGTGCCGCGCAGGATCACGTCCTTCATCAGCGAGGTCACCAGGTAGTCGTTGCGGATGTCGATCACGTGCGGGGCAAGAACCGGCGGCGCCTCCGCGTTGTCGTGAGCATCGCTGGGCAGGGCCGCATCGCCGATGGCAACGGACGCGCTGCCGCTGGTCGCCGGGTCGCCGCCGGTGGATGCGGCGGCGGCCGGGGCTGTGGGTGCGGTACTTTCGGCGGGCGGCGGGCCGGGCGGGCTGGTGTCGAGCAGTCGCTGCTGGCACGAGCGGCAGGCGCGTGCGGGATTCGCCAGATAGACCGGCTTGCCATCGCGATCATCGATTTCGCGGATGAAGTAGGGCTTCACCAGGTAGCCGCCATTGGCAAACACCGCATACCCGCGCGCCATGTCCATGGGCGACACCGAAGCGGTGCCGAGGGCCATGGAGAGATTGGGTGGCAGCGCATCGAGCGAGAAGCCGAAGCGGGTGGCGTACTCGCGCGCATAGCGCACGCCGATGGCGTCCAGCAATCGCACGGAAACCAGGTTCTTCGACTGCACCAGCGCCTCGCGCAGGCGCATCGGCCCGTCGAACTTGCCGTCATCGTTGGCCGGGGTCCACAGCCCGCCGGGCCTGGAAGGGTCCGGCAGGGCCAGCGGCGCGTCGTTGACGATGGAGGCGGGGGTGAACCCGCGCTCGAATGCCGCCGAATAGATGTAGGGCTTGAAGCTCGAACCGGGCTGGCGCGCGGCCATCACGGCGCGATTGAACTTGCTCCGCGCGAAGCTGAAACCGCCGACCAGCGCCTGGATGGCACCATCTTCGGGATCCACCGAAGCGAGCGCCGCCTGCGCCTTCGGGATCTGCGCCAGTTCCCACGCGCCCTTGTCATTGCGCGCGAGACGGACGATGTCGCCGCGCTTGAGCACGCTGTCCACGCGCTTGGGCGTCGCACCCGCGCGCGAGTCGCTGATGAAGGGGCGGGCCCAGCGCACGGCGGCCAGGTCGAGCGTGGCACTGTCGTGGCTGGCCAGGTAGACGGTCGCCGCGCTCGGTGACACCGTCGTCACCACGCCGGGCTGCATGCCGGAAACGTTGCTGTAGCTCGCCAGCAGCTCGTCGAGATCGGCGGTGCCCGCATCGCTGGCCAGGTCGGTGTGGGCTTCGGGACCGCGCCAGCCATGGCGGCGGTCGTAGGCGACCAGCCCGTTGCGCAAGGCGGCCACGGCGGCGGTCTGGCGGGCGCTCTGCACGGTGGTCTTCACCACGTAGCCCTCGGTGAGCGCGTCGTTGCCGAGTCGATCGAGCACCTGCCGGCGCACCATCTCCGCCAGATAAGGGGCATCCACCTCGATCGGCTGCTCGTGCGCGAAGGCGCCGTTGGGTTCCTTGACGGCCTGTTCGTACTCCGCCTTGCTGATGTAGCGATGCTCCAGCATCTGCCCCAGCACCCAGTTGCGCCGCGCCAGCATGCGGGTCGGGTTGTTGATGGGATTGACGGCCGACGGCAGCTGGAAGGTCGAGGCGATGGCGGCGCACTCGGCGATCGTCAGCTGGTCCAGTGTCTTGCCGTAGTAGTACTCGGCGGCCGCAGCCACGCCGTAGGAGCGGTGGCCGAGGAACATCTTGTTGAGATAGAGCTCCAGGATCTGGTCCTTGGTCAGCTCGTTCTCCATCCGCACGGCGATGAAGATCTCGGTGAGCTTGCGCGAATAGAGCTTCTCCGGACTCAGGAAGAAATTGCGCGCGACCTGCTGCGTGATGGTCGACCCGCCCGACCCCTTGTCTCCGCCGGAGATGATCACGTGCCACGCGGCACGCGCGATGCCGTGCCAGTCAAAGCCCGGGTGGGTGTAGAAATCGGCATCTTCCGCCGACAGCACGGCACGTTTGAGCCGGTCGGGCACCTTGTCGATGTCGACGGGGATGCGCCGTGTCTCGCCGAAGGTGGCGATCAGCTTGCCGTCGGCACTCTCTACCCGCAGCGGTACCTGCATGCGGTAGTCCTTCAGCTCGTCGACGTTGGGGAGGCGCGGGGAAATCAGCCAGTAGGCGACGCCGATGGCGGCCACGCCGAGCAGCAATCCCGAGAAGGCCAGGATCAGTGCCCAGCGGAGCAGACGCTTCAAAATTCGCATGATGTGGAGGTAGCGAGACCTGAGTCAAAACCTGCCAGAGTATAGATGTAGCACTATCACCTGCAGGGTCGGTTGTGATCCCGGGGCAAAAAGCAGGCCAAAGAGCCAGATGACTCAAATGTGTGTCCCATCACGTCACCGAGTCGAGAAAGTGATCGTATACCGTTGCTATTGCGTTAATTTTTGGATTTAATGCCAGCGCACATCCGCCGGGAACCGGCTGGAGTGCCAGGGGAAGGGGGACAAACCGTGGGTCTTTTCACACCCAAGAAGCCGCCGCTTGTTGGTGTCGACATCAGTTCGACTGCCGTCAAGCTGCTGCAGCTCAGTCAGGCCGGTGGCCGCTATCGCGTGGAGCATTACGCCGTCGAGCCGTTGCCCCCCAATGCGGTTGTCGAGAAGAACATCGTCGAGGTCGAGGCGGTGGGCGAGGCGATCAGGCGCGCGCTGGCGCGGTCCGGTTCCAAGCTCAAGCATGCTTGCGCGGCAGTGGCCGGCTCGGCCGTGATCACCCGTGTGGTGCCGATGTCCAGCGAACTGTCCGAGGATGATCTCGAAGGGCAGATCCAGGTCGAGGCCAACCAGTACATCCCCTATCCGATCGACGAGGTGAGCCTCGATTTCGAGGTGATGGGGCCGGTGCGTGACAACCCGGACATGAACAACATCCTGCTCGCTGCCTCGCGCACCGAGAACGTGGACATGCGCGTGGCGGCACTCGATCTGGGCGGATTGACCGCCAAGGTGATCGACGTGGAGGCGTTCGCGCTCGAGAACGCCTTCGCCATGCTGGCCGATCAGCTCAACGTCGGTCGCGATGCACTGGTCGCCGTGGTCGACGTAGGTGCGACGATGACCACCCTGTCGGTGCTGCGCAACCAGCGCACCATCTATTCACGCGAGCAGGTGTTCGGCGGCAAGCAGCTGACCGACGAGATCATGCGCCGCTACGGCCTCTCCTACGAGGAGGCCGGTCGCGCCAAGCGCAAGGGCGGCCTCCCCGAGTCCTACGAGACCGAGGCGCTGGAGCCGTTCAAGGAATCGCTGACCCAGCAGATCAGCCGCCTGTTGCAGTTCTTCTTTGCGGGCAGCGAATACAGCAAGGTCGACCAGGTCGTGCTGGCCGGCGGTTGCGCTTCCATCGAGGGCCTGGCGCCGATGCTCGAAGAGCAGCTCGGCGTTCCCTGCGTGGCGGCCAATCCGCTGGCACGCATGTCGCTTTCCTCGCGTGTGCAGGCCCAGGCGCTGGCCCAGGATGCACCGGCCCTGATGATTGCTGTCGGCCTCGCGCTCAGGAGCTTCGACTGATGGCACATATCAACCTCCTTCCGTGGCGCGCCGAGCGCCGCAAGCAGCGCGAGCGTGAGTTCTTCATGCAGCTGGGCGCGGCTGCCGTGGTCGCGCTGCTCTGCGTGCTGGTCTGGGCGTGGTGGATGGGCCTGCGCATCGACAACCAGAACGAACGCAACGGCTACCTGCAGACCGAGATCAAGCAGCTCGACGAGAAGATCGCCAAGATCAAGGACCTGGAGAAGGTGCGCGATCGCCTGCTGGCCCGCAAGCAGATCATCGAGCAGCTGCAGGCCAACCGCTCCCAGATGGTCCACCTGTTCGACGAACTGGTGAAGACCATTCCGGCCAGCGCACGTTTGACCGGCCTGAAGCAGAGCGGCAGTTCGATGTCGCTCGATGGCGTGGCGCAATCCAATGCCAGTGTCGCCGAGTACATGCGCAACATCGAGGCGTCGCCGTGGATGGGGCACGCCGACCTGCGCAAGACGGAGAATCTGCACAAGGACCAGCGCATGCCCTACACCTTCGGGCTGAATGTCTCACTGAGTCGTCCCAAGGACGACGCTGCGGCCGGCGAAGTGATGAACGCGCCGGGCTCGACCAGGGCACCTGCCACCACGACTGCGGGCAAGTCGGCAGCGACGCCGTCGAAGGGAGGGGCCAAGCCGTGAAATTCTTCGACGAACTGCGCAGCCTCGATCGCAACAACATCGGTGGCTGGCCCCAATCCATCAAAGTCTTCTTCACCGTGCTGCTGTTTGCCGTGATCGGCTTCCTCGGCTGGTACCTGCACATCAGCGACCAGCAGGATTCGCTGCAGACGCTGGCCGCCAAGGAAGATCAGCTCAAGCAGGAGTTCGCGCAGAAGCAGGCCAAGGCGGTGAACCTCGACGCGCTGCAGCATCAGCTGGACGAAATGCAGGACATGCTGCGCCAGCTGCTGCGCCAGCTGCCGGGCAAGACCGAGATGCCCGAGCTGCTGGTCGACATCTCGCAGACCGCCCTGTCGGCGGGTCTCGAAGTGGAGCTGTTCCAGCCCGGGGCCGAGACGCCGAAGGACTTCTACGCGGAGGAGCCGATCTCGCTGCGCATGACCGGCACCTACCATCAGTTCGGCACCTTCATCAGCGGTGTCGCCTCGCTGCCGCGCGTGGTCATTCTCACCTTGCATGACGTGTCGCTGACGCCGAAGCAGGGGGCCGAGGGCAGCGGTCAGCTGGTTCTGCAAGGGACGGTCAAGACCTACCGCTACCTCGATGACGACGAGACGGCCGATGGCAAGGCGGCCAAGGCGAAGGGCAACAAGAGGGGGCGGAAATGAGCCAGTCTTTCGCCATGAGGCATGGCCGCGTGCTGCGGGTGGCGGCCTTGTGTGGCGCGCTCATCGCGCTCGCGGGTTGCACCCGGGGCATGTCCGACCTGCGCGACTGGGTCGCCAAGGAGAAGCTCAAGAAGGGCGCGCCGATCGATCCATTGCCGGTGATCCGCACGTTCGAGACCTTCGAATACAGCGATCAGGGGGACCGCGACCCGTTCAGTCCGAGCTCGGCAGAGACGCAGCCATCCTCCAATGCCGTGTCTACGGGGCCGCGGCCGGACGAGAATCGCGCCAAGCAGCCGCTGGAGATGTTTGCCCTCGACAGCCTGAAGATGGTCGGCACGGTCGGCACCGGCGCCAACACCGAGGTGCTGATCAAGGATCCGGGCGGCGTGATCCATCGCGTGCACAAGAACGAATACATGGGCCAGAACTACGGCCATATCACGGCGATCAGCGACGATCACGTCGATCTCGTGGAACTCATCTCCAACGGCAATGGTGGCTGGATGGAACGTCCGGCCAGCATCGCGCTCGGCGGGAAATAGGAAACACAGGGGCTGATGCAATGAGCAACCAAACCACACCTGTTCAGGGCCGAATCATGCGCCACGCAAGCCGTTATCTGGGGATGATCCTGCTGGCGGCGAGCGCTTTCTGGGCGCAGTCCGCCGCAGCCGCCACCGCTACCCTGAAGGACATCAGCTACGACGTGCTGCCTGGTGGCCGCGTCGAGTTGCACATGCATTTCGCCGCGGGCCAGGTGCCCCAGCCGAGCATTTTCACCACCGGCACGCCGCCTCGCATTGCGGTGGATTTCGCCGACACCGACAACGCGGCGCCTCGCCACCTCGACATCGGCAAGGGCTCCACATCCGGGGTCTCGGCCGTATCCGCCGGGGGGCGCACGCGCGTCGTCGTCGAGCTGATGCGTGAATCCACCTACACCTCGCGGGTGGACGGCAACAGCCTCGTGCTGACGGTCAACAATGGCAGTGATTCGCAAACCACCACGACGGCAGCGACGATCGATCCTTCCAAGCGCCTGCCATCGGCCAGCAGCGGCCCGGCCGTTTCCAACGTGGACTTCCGTCGCGGGCCGAAGGGTGAAGGTCGCGTGCTGATCAATTTCAGCGGCGCCGGCGCACATGCCAACATGCGTACTGAGGGTGACAAAGTCATCGTCGATCTCGAGCATGTGAATCTTCCGCCCAGCCAGGCACAGCGTCTGGACGTTGCGGACTTCGCCACGCCGGTGCAGTCCATCGTGACGCGTGCCAGCAGTACCGGCGCCCGGATGGAGATCAGCACGGGCGGCAACGTCGAGACGTCGTCGTACCAGTCGGGTGACCAGTACGTCGTGGAGATCGCGCCCAAGAAGAAGAGCGCCTCGTCGGACAAGCTGGCCAAGGGGCAGGAGCCGGTCTACAGCGGTAGCCGCGTCACCTTCAATTTCCAGGACATCCCGGTGCGCTCCGCGCTGCAGTTGCTTGCCGATATCTCGGGCCTGAACCTGGTGGCATCCGACTCGGTGGGTGGCAGTGTCACGCTGCGGCTGGTGAACGTACCCTGGGACCAGGCGCTGGACGTGGTGCTGCGTGCCAAGGGTCTGGACAAGCGTCGCAGTGGCAATGTGATCTGGATTGCGCCACAGGCCGAGCTGGCCAAGTACGAGCAGGATCTGGCCGATGCCCGCATCAAGGCGGAGGACAACGCCGAATTGATCACGGATTACGTGCCGATCAGCTACGGCAAGGCTGCGGACATCGCGAAGCTGCTCACCACCGGCAGCAAGCAGGGCGGTGGCGGGGGCGGAACCGGCGGCAGTCGTGGCTTTCTCTCGCCGCGCGGCAGCGTCTCGTTCGACGATCGCACCAACACCCTGCTGATCAATGACAATCCTGAGAAGATCAAGGAGCTGCGCTCGTTGATCGCGGTGCTGGATCGTCCGGTGCAGCAGGTGCTGATCGAGTCGCGCATCGTGGTGGCCACCGACCAGTTCACGCGCGAGCTGGGCACCAAGTGGGGCGTGCAGGCCCAGCACACCACCAGCGGTGGAAACGTAATTACCACGTCTCCGCAAGGCGGTGCCAACGGCGCGGCGAGCCTGGCCATCGAGCGTGGGAACAACAACAGTGGCTCCGCCAATGCGAGTGGCGTAACCACCTATCAGACGGACTCCGGTGGCTTCAACGTCAATCTCCCGGTGAGTGGTCCGGCCGGGAGCCTTGGTCTGGCAATTCTTGGCGCCAATTATCTGGTGGATCTGGAGTTGTCTGCCGCGCAGACCGAAGGACGCGGCGAAGTCATCTCCAGCCCGCGCGTGATCACGGCCAATCAGCAGGAAGCGGTCATCCGCCAGGGCCAGCAGATCGGCTACGTCACCTACCAGAACAGCGCTACCGGCGCGGCAGGCAGTGGCACGGCCACCGTGCAGTTCAAGGACGCGGTGTTGGAGCTGAAGGTCACTCCGACCATCACGGCGGACAATCGGGTCTACCTGAAGATCAACGTGAAGAAGGACGCCCTGGCGAAGTTGATCGATGCGCCCGGAAGCGGTCAAGTCCCACAGATCGACACGCGCGAACTCAATACCTCCGTCCTGGTCGACAACGGGCAGACGGTGGTTCTTGGTGGCATCTACGAGATCACCAAGCAGAACTCCGCCACCAAGGTGCCGGGTCTGGGTGACATCCCTGGCCTGGGTGTGCTGTTCCGCAAGACGACGCGCCAGAACGACAAGGCCGAGCTGCTGATCTTCGTCACGCCGCGGATCCTCAGCGACACGCTGCAGTAAGCCGTCTGGCGGCAAGCGGACGGAAGAAGGGCGGCGCATGCCGCCCTTCTTCCGTCCGAGCCGCTGCGCCTCGTCCATGACGACCGGGCCATACTCTCGCTCCGGGCTAAACTTCCATGATCCGGCGTGGTCCCACGCCTGCTTCGAACATGGGAATTTGCATGACCGACACGTCACCCGACTCTCTGGCCGCTCCCCTGCAGCAGGCGTTTGCGCAGCTGCGCGAGGATCTGCAGCGCGCCATCATCGGCCAGCCCCACCTGATTGACTGCCTGCTGATCGCCCTGCTGGCTGACGGCCATCTGCTGGTGGAAGGGGCGCCCGGGCTGGCCAAGACCACCGCGGTGAAGGCGCTGGCGGCGTGCATCGATGCGGATTTCCACCGCGTGCAGTTCACCCCGGACCTGCTGCCGGCCGATCTCACCGGCACCGACGTGTTCCGTCCGCAGTCCGGCAGCTTCGAGTTCGAGCGCGGGCCGCTGTTCCACAACATCGTGCTGGCGGACGAGATCAACCGCGCGCCGGCCAAGGTGCAGTCGGCCCTGCTCGAAGCGATGGCCGAGCGGCAGATCACCGTAGGCCGCAGCACGTGGCGGCTGCCCGAGCTGTTCCTGGTGATGGCCACGCAGAATCCGATCGAGCAGGAAGGCACCTTCGCCTTGCCGGAGGCCCAGCTCGATCGTTTCGTGATGCACGTGACCATCGGTTATCCGGATGCCGCCGCGGAGCTGGCGATCCTCAGGTTGGCGCGTGCCCAGGCGAGCCGCCACGCCCAGGCACACGTCGCTCCGCGCGCCCTGCTGACACCCGCCGACGTGATGCATGCGCGCGAAGCCGTGCTCCATGTGCACATGGCGCCGGCGCTGGAGGAGTACCTGACGCAACTGGTGCTGGCCACCCGCGATGCCGCTCGCTACGGTCCCGAGCTCAAGCGCTGGATCGCCTGGGGCGGCAGTCCGCGCGCCACCATCGCACTCGACCGCTGCGCGCGCGCGCATGCCTGGCTGAGCGGCCGTGACTACGCGCTTCCCGAAGATGTGCACGCGGTGGCGCACGAAGTGCTTCGCCACCGCGTGCTGCCGAGCTACGAGGCCGAGGCCGAGGGTGTGCGCCCGGATCAGGTCATCGATCGCCTGCTGGACCTCGTGCCGCTGCCGTGAACGCGTCCTTGCGATCGTCCGACGGCGATGGCGCCGCGCATGTTTCACTGGCCGAACTGCTCGCGCTGCGCGCACGCGTCGGCAAGGCGTCGCTGCCCCGGCAGGCCAGTCGCGCCAGCCGCTCGGGCCAGCAGTCCAGCCGTCTTTACGGCCGCGGCATGGATTACGCCGAGTCGCGCGTCTACCAGGGCGGCGACGACGTCCGCCGACTCGACTGGCGGCTGACGGCGCGCAGCGGCAGGCTGCATACCAAGCTGTTCCAGGAGGAACGCGAGGGGCGCCTTTTGATCGTGGTCGATGGGCACGCCTCGATGCGCTTCGGCACGCGCGTGCGCTTCAAGTCCGTGCAGGCCGCGCGCGCCGCGGCGTGGGCCGCCTGGTACGCGATCAAGGCCGGCGAACGCGTCGGCCTGATGGGGTTTGGCGCGCACGACGAACTGCTCGCCCCCCGTGCCGGCCCGCGCGGCGCACTGGCGGCATGCGGCGCATTGGCCGCCTGGGATGCGAATGCTGCCGCGTCGCGCGCCGAGCCGCTTTCGCAGGTGCTGCAGAACGTGGGGCGCGTATTGCACGGTGCCAGCCGCGTACTGCTGATCACCGACGGCGCCTGCAGCGACGAAGCGTCGCGGCGACACCTGGTGCGGCTGGCGCGGCAGGTTCGGCTCGGCGTGCTCGCCGTGGTCGATCCGCTGGAGACCACGCCCACGCCAACCGGTCGATACCCGCTGGAGCACGAGGGCGAGCGGGTCGAATGGATCGTCGGCAGCGCCCGCCGGCAGCAGGCACTGCCGCAGCTGCTTGGCGCCGGCCACGCCCGCCTGCTGGCCCTGACGAAAGCCACGGGTGTCGCCTGCCGCACGGTGGACACCACGGAGGATCCGTTCGACGCCGTGGCGGCGCTGCTCGGTCGGCGAGGGCGCACGTGATGTGGATGCCCAGCGCACCGATGCCGGCGGCCGCGCCCACCGGGCCGAACTTGCGCGACATCCACCTGCCGCCCGCGCCGGGCTGGTGGCCGCCGGCGCCCGGCTGGTGGGTGCTGGCCGCCCTGCTGGTGCTGGCGCTGTGGGCGATCGCGCGCCGCTGGCGCCAGGCGCGCGCGCGGGCGCGCCGTCGCGATGCGTTGCTGGCGATGCTGGAATCCGTGCTGGTGCGTCACGCGCAGTCGCCGCAGGCGCTCGCCGCCGGTCTGCACGAACTGCTGCGGCGCGCCGCGCGCCGGCTGGAACCGGCGGCGATCACCCAGCGCGGCGAGCCGTGGCGCGCCACGTTGGCACGCGTCGCCGTCTCCGGCGAGAGCATCGATCAATTGATGCAGCTGGAGGCGGCGATGTATCGACCGCAGGCGGCGATCGATGTCGACGCGATCACGGCCGCCATGCGCGCATGGCTGACGGCGCTGCCCGAGGCATCGGGCGAGACCAGGGCGGTGCGCTCGCGCCGCCGGTGGAGGCATGCCCGTGACGCTGCCTGAGCTGGCCTGGCCGTGGCTGCTCGTGGTGCTGCCGCTGCCGTGGCTGGCGCGTCGCTGGCTGCGCCCGGCGGCGCCGGGGCGCGCCCTGCATCTGCCGCACCCGGGGCTGCCGTCGCTGTCGCTGGCGACGGTGTCGATGCGCAAGGCCGGCCCGCACGCCGGCCTGCTCGCCTTGGCGTGGCTGTGCCTGGTCGCGGCGGCGGTGCGTCCGCAGTGGGTGGGGCCGCCGCAGGCGCAGCAGCGCAGCGGGCGCTCGATGATGCTGGCGGTGGACCTCTCCGGCAGCATGCGCACCGATGACATGCGCCTGGCCGGACACCCGGTGAGCCGCTTCGGTGCGGTGGAGGCGATCGCCAGCGACTTCATCGCCCGCCGCAGCGGTGACGAGCTGGGGCTGGTGCTGTTCGGCAGCCGCGCATTTCTGGTGACGCCGCTGACCTACGATCTGTCGGCCGTCACCGCGCAGCTGCAGGGCGCGGCAGTGGGCCTGGCGGGCACCGAGACCGCCATCGGCGATGCCGTGGCCGTCTCGGTGAAGCGGCTGGCCGCATTGCCGCAGGAGGCGCGCGTGCTGGTGCTGCTCACCGATGGCGTCAACAACGCCGGCAGCATCGCGCCACTGGCGGCGGCCAGGGCGGCCAAGGCCGCCGGCGTGCGCATCTACACCATCGGCATCGGCGCGGACCGCATGCGCGTGCCGGACTTCTTCGGCAGTCGCATCATCAACCCCTCGGCCGACCTCGATGTCGGCATGCTCACGGCGATGGCCGAGCAGACCGGCGGCCGGTTCTTCCGCGCCACTGACAGCGCGCAGCTGGCCGATGCGTACCGCACCATCGATGCGCTGGAGCCGATGCCGCAGCGCGCGCCCGCCCTGCGGCCGCGCCGCGAGCTGTTCCGCTGGCCGCTGGGGGCGGCGGTGTTGCTGTTCGCGCTCGCCGCGCTGCCGCTGCGCGGCGGGCGCGTGGAGCCGGCGGCATGATGGCGGCGCTGCACGCGTTCCACTTCCTGCGGCCGCTGTGGCTGCTGGGCCTGCTCGCGCTGCCGCTGCTGGTGTGGCGCGGCACGCGCGCCGATGCGGGCCTGCGCGAGCTGTCGCGGCTGGTCGATGCGGCGCTGCTGCCGTACCTGCTGACCGGCCGCCCGGCCAGTCGCCGCGCCCCCACCGCGCTGCTGGCGCTGGGCTGGACGCTCGCCACGCTGGCCTTCGCCGGCCCCACCTGGAGCCGGCAGCCGCAGCCGCTGTATGCCGAGCGCGCCGCGCAGGTGGTGGCGATGTCACTCTCCCCGCGCATGCTGGCCAAGGACGTCGCACCGAGCCGGCTGGACCGCGCCAAGTACAAGGCGCGCGACCTGTTCGCCAGCAACCGCGACGGCCAGAACGCGCTGATCGCCTATGCCGGCGAAGCCTTCGTGGTGGCACCGCTCACCTCCGACGCGGGCAGCCTCGACGAACTGCTCGCCGCACTGGCGCCGGACACCATGCCGATCGAGGGCGACAACGCCGCGCAGGCGATCGAGCAGGGGGTGAAGTTGGTGGCCCAGGCCAAGGCCGGTGGCGGCTCGCTGGTGCTCATCACCGACCGTGTCGACGCGGGTGCGCAGGCCGCGGCGCGGCGCGCGCTGGCGCAGGGCGTGCGGGTGTCGGTGCTGGGTATCGGCACCCCCGGCGGCGGTCCGGTGCCGCTGGCCGAGGGTGGCTTCCTGCGCGACGCCCAGGGCAACCTGGAGCTGGCCCGCCGTGACGATGCGGCACTGGCCGCACTCGCGGCCGCCGGGGGCGGGCGCTTCGTACCGGCCAGCGACGATCACGGTGACATCGATGCCCTGCACGGGCAGTTGCGCGGCGGCGAGGCGGTGGCCAGCGATGCGGCGCGCAGCGAGCAGTGGCTCGATCGCGGCCCGTGGCTGTTGCTGCCGCTGCTGCTGGTGGTGGCGCTGGGCTTTCGTCGCGGCTGGCTGCTGGCGCTGCCGCTGGTGCTGGTGCCGCTGCTGCTGCCTGGCGCCACGCATGCGGATGGCTGGCGTGACCTGTGGCTGCGACCCGATCAGCAGGCGGCGCGCGCGCTGCGGCAGGGCGACGTCGCCACCGCGCGCAAGCTGGCGCGCGATCCCGCGCTGCGCGGTGCGGCGGCCTACCGCGGCGGCGATTACGCCACTGCGGCGCAGGCGCTGGCGCCGCTGCCCGGCAGCGACGCGCAGTACAACCTCGGCAACGCGCTGGCGAAGGAGCAGCGCTACAAGGAAGCAATCGCCGCCTACGAGCGCGCGCTCGCCCGCGATCCGGCCAATGCCGACGCCAGAGCCAACAAACAGGCCGTGGAGGACTGGCTGCGCCGCCAGCAGCCAAAGCAGCAGGACGGCGACAGCAACGACAGCAAGGATCACCAGGGCAAGGATGGCCAGCCGAACGGCCAGGACGGTCAGTCATCGTCTAAGGACAAGCCCTCCGACCAGGGCAAGCCGAAGGCCGGCGACAGCGGCCAGGGGCAGTCCGGCAAGCCCGGTGATTCATCGGACAAGAACGCCCAGGATCAGGCGCAGAAGCCGGGTGATACCTCGTCGCAGGACGCCGGCAAACCGCAGACGGCCGAGCAGCGTGCCGCCGAACAGGCGCGCGCGGAGGCCGCACGCAAGGCGCTGCAGCAGCAGATGGATCAGGCGCTCGCGAAGCCAGGCAAGCCGGCCAAGGCTGCCCCCGACCCGCCGCACCAGCTCGGCCTGCCCGATGCCAGCGACCCGTCCTCGCGCCTGCCGGCCGACGTGCGCCAGGCGCTGCAGCGGGTGCCGGACGATCCCGGTGCGCTGCTGCGGCGCAAGTTCGAACTCGAATACCGGCAGCGCCACGGCGGCGCGCCGGCGGAGGATGAGCAGCCGTGACCCGTCCGCTTCGCTTTCTCGCCATCGCGCTCGGCTGCTGGCTGCTGCCGTGGCTGGCGCACGCCCAGGTGCAGGCCTCGCTCGATCGCAGCACGGCGCAGCTCGGCGACACGGTCACGCTCAATCTGCGTTCGCAGACGGCGCCGTTGGTCACGCCCGATCTCTCGCCGCTGGCCGGCGACTTCGAGGTGCTCGGCCAGTCCAGCGGCAGCACCACCAGCTTTATCAACGGCCAGCGCACCGTGGAGTATTCATACGGCGTGGCGCTGCGGCCGCTGCACCAGGGCACGCTGCGCATTCCACCGCTGACGGTCGGCAACGAAACCACCGAGCCGCTCACGCTGGAGGTCACCGCGCCGAGCGCGACCGGCCAGGCGGCGAGCGGACCGGTTTTCGTCGAGGCGGCGATCGATCCCGGCCATGCCTACGTCGGCCAGCAGCTGTCGCTGAGCGTCAAGCTCTACTACACCGCCAACCTCGCCAACGCATCGCTGGGTGATCCGCACATCGACGGCGTCGAGGTGAGCCGCATCGGCGGCGATACCGACTACCAGGCCGAGCGCAATGGCCGCATCTACAACGTCGTCGAGCGCCGCTACGTGCTGGTGCCGCAGCGGGCGGGCGAGCTGACGATTCCGCCGATTCGGTTCCAGGGCGACCTGCTCGATCCCAATGATCCGGACAGCTTCCTCGGCATGGGTGCGCCGGTGTCCGCGCAGAGCCGGCCGATCACGGTGACGATCAGCGCCGTGCCGGCCGACTGGGGCAGCGCGGCATGGCTGCCCGCGCGCAAGCTCAGCCTCACCTTTGATGGCGTGCCCGACGCGGCCACGCCGCTGCGCGTGGGCCAGCCGTTCAACCTCACGCTCAGCATGGAGGCCACCGGCCTGCCGTTCGAGGCGCTGCCTGCGCTCAGCCTGCCGACGCTCGACGGCGCCACGGCCTATCCGGACAAGCCGGTCACCGGCAATCGCGCGGACGGTCCATGGGTGCTCGGAAGGCGCCAGCAGGCGTTCGCCATCGTGCCGAGCCGGGCCGGCACGCTGATCGTGCCGGCGATCACCGTGAAGTGGTGGAACGTGCTCACCGATCATGCCGAGACGGCGACGATCCCCGCGCATCGGTTCACCGTGCTGTCGGCGGCCGGTGCGCCTGCGCCGGCGGTGACGCCGCCGGCAACCGCCGGGCGGAGTGCGCCCGCAGCGGCGGCGTCACCGGCCGTGGTGGCCGAAGGCAAGGGCGCGCTGACGCGAGGCCCGCCATGGTTCTGGATTGCGCTGGGCAGCCTCGGCCTGTGGCTGATCACCGTGCTCGTCGGTGTCATGTGGTGGCGCCGACGGCCGTCCCGGCCGGCACCGATCGCGACGGCCGGAAGCATGTCGGCGATCTCCACCCGCGAGGCGAAGCAGGCCTTCCTGCGGGCGGTGCGCGAGGCGGACGTGACGGAGCAGGCGCATCGCCTGCTGGCGTGGGCGCGGACCGAGCGCCCCGCGCTGCGTCATCTGGATGCGGTGGCTGCGGCGCTCGCTTCGCCCGAACAGCATGCGGCCATCGCTGCATTGCAGCGCGCACGCTACGCCACCGCGGCACATGCGCCGGATCGTCAAGCACTCGCGGCGGCCTTTGCGCCGGGCTTCGCCTGGCGCAGCGAAGCTTCGCCGCCGGAGAGCCAGGATCCGCTGCCGCCGCTGTATCCGTTCACGCTGCGCTGAGAGGCCGAGAAAAAATCGCCCGCCTACGGCGAGCGTCGCCAAACGCCCGTG
>WOYI011488538.1_pt1 | contig 18019 bp, 11 predicted proteins | sample 6423411 | NCBI WGS metagenome assembly WOYI01 (sample SAMN13441803, study PRJNA592873) | oil field metagenome | biome: oil field; feature: oil-well bore; material: oil-contaminated soil; isolation source: oil-contaminated soil from oil-well borehole | place: Germany: Wietze | collected 2016-10-18 ...
CTTGGGCGAGCGACCCTTGCGAACCAACTGCTGAATGGTTGGCACGTTCTCTCCTTCTCATGCTGCACGGTGACAGCGCGTGGGTTTCACCACAGATCCACCGGCCGGGCACGAACGTGCCGAGCGTTTGGGTGGTGGATATGCCGTGGGGGCGGCCTGTTCGCAGGTCGATCCCGAGATGCGGCGCACTGGCCCCCTGCGTCGCGCCGAGGCATGACACAGGGCGCGCATGAGCGCACACCCGATCGATCATACGCGTGCGCAGCGAGGCGGTCAAACGACTCGGGAGTCAGTTCTCCACGCGGTGGAGCAGGAACTCCTCATCGCCCAGGTAGAAGCGCTCCCCCGCCTGCAACTCGGTACCCGGTTCGATCTCGAGCTCTTCTCCCATCAGCGTGCGAAGCAGCACGCCGTTGGTCGAGTCGAGGTCGGTGATCAGCCAGCGATCGCCCCGGAGCTCGATGCGGGCATGAGTCTTGGAGACGGTCCGTGCGGTGTCCTGAACACACACGAGTTGCGCGCGCGGGTACGTCGGGTCCGCCGCGGGACGGCGCCCGAGAATCACGACGTCCGAAGTCAGAGGGAGCGGCACGCCGGATGCCGGCACGAGCTCCCAGAGGGGGCGTCTCAGGCGACGCGCGATGAGTGTGCGTTCAAGGTCGTCATCTCCGTCGCCGATGGGCTCTCGGCTGTGCTGTGCCGGCATGCGGGTCACCGGATGTGCGACGGGCGGTGCCACAGCGCTCCCCCTGCGGCCGGGGACGAACGCGATCGGACCACTCGGTTCATCCTCTGCGTCCTCCGCATCCTGGGCGTCCTCCGCGTCCTCGGGCACGAGCGGCGCAGCCCCCCGGCGCCCCGCGGCCGCGCTCGGAGGGAAGGGCGAGGGGGACACGGCCGAGACGTCGTCGATCTCGGACGGCCATGAGATCTCGGCCGGCGCCTCTCTCGCGGGAGCCGGTGCCGAAGCGGCCGGCGACGGCGCGGCCGCAAGCTCTGCCTCGGCGGGCTGCGACGTGGTGATGTCGGGGGGGACCCACACCCACGCGGAGGCTACGCGGGGCGGCGGGGGTGCGAACGCGTCAGGCGATGCCTCGACATGTGCCGACAGGACCGGCGGCGCAACGGCGAGGGGCGCGGCTTTGGTCGGTGAAGCGAGAGCCGGTGCCACCGGGTCCACCGCCGCGCGCCGCCACGCCGCGGCGCGCGCCCCCAGCCAGCGGGCGGGTCCGAAGCCGAGGATGCTCGCCCACACGACGAAAAGGAACGCCGCAAGCACGGTCATTGCGGTCCCATAGCCGAATCCGGGGTTGATGCGGTGCGCCGAGATGATCACGAGGATCGCGATCGCGATCGGACCGGCGAAGGGGATCAGCCCGATCAACACGAGCCACGGATTGAACCCACCCCAGGTCAGAACCGTGGCGAGGTTCAGGAAAGGCACCCATCCCTTCCAGGGTTCATCGCCCATCTTGCGGAACATCGCCGACAGCGCCAGTGCCGCCCAGAGGTATCCGGCCGCGCCGATGAGGAGCCCGAAGAGCCCCAGCAGCGACAGCAGCGATTCGTCGGCAATCGGTCTCATGTGGTGCGTCGCGGCGTCCAGGACACGCGACTCCCCCTCTCGATCAGCGGTGCGGGCAGGCGCCCGGGCGGGACGATCGATCTCAACGATACGGCCGCGCGCACGCGCGCCCAGAGACCGGGAGCGAGAGCGCGTCGCTCGGCGTCGACGATCCGCCAGAAATCGTCGGCATCCCGGGCATCGATCGTCGTGGCCGAGAACACCGCTTCATCGGCGCTCGCGGCCAGGGTGGCGGCAGCTCGCGTCCCGTGCAGCGCCGCGATCTCGGTGCGGGTGGATGCTGCCGGCACTCGATGCCCGGCATCCACCGCCGCGTCGAGATACTCGTCCCACCCGCCGGCGACCCGGTCGGCGGGGCGCTGCGCCGTGCGACGGCGCCGGCGACGAAGCGCCTTGGCCGCGATCACGAGGAGGAACGGCCCGACGACGGCCGCGAGGATCCCGGCCGTCCAGGCCGCGATCCGAAGCACCGCCCACACCCAGCCGAGGTCAGCGACCCGATCGGGCTCAGGCGTGCCGGCCGCGTCTTCCTGAGCAGGTTTGGGCGGCTCGATTTCGTCGACCGTGATCGGACGCACCGCCGTGCCGATCGTCGGATCCGGTTGCTCGGTGACCTCGTCGCCGGGTGCCTGGGCATGCTGGGGCGTGACGTCGACGGGGATCCATTCGCCGGTCGCAGCACGGACTTCGACCCATGCCGAGACGTCTCCCGACCGGCATGCGCCGTTCGCACACACACTGACCCCGGCATCCGTCGACGACAGCCGCACCCCGACGACGACACGCGCCGGAAAGCCCAGCTCGCCGGCGATGAGGGCGACAGCGGTGGCGAACTGCTCGTCGTCACCGACCGCCGCAACGTAGTTGTCAGTCGCTGCAGCGCGCGGATCCGCCTCGCGCTCGGCGAGTGCGGTGAACATTTCGTCGATGCGCGCGAGGGAGTGTCCCGACGCGCTGGAGACGAAACGATAGTCACCGAGGTCGCGCATCCACATCGCGCCCCCGTCCGCGCCGGTCAGCGCGTGTGAGAGGTAGCCACGGGTGCGGAGCAGCTCGACCAGACCCTCGAGAGCTGCGCCCCCGGTTCCGGCAGCGTGCTCCCGAACCCACGTGCGCAGGCTCGCCGGGGCCACCACTGCGCTCTCGAGGTCCCCGGGCGCCGTCGCGCCCGCCAACGGCGGCGGTGCGAGGAGCGCTGCGCGGACAGCGTAGCTGTCGCCCGGCGCCCAGGTGGCTGTCTGCACGGCGGCGGAGAGCTCGGGGCTGTAGTAGAAGCCGTCCGCAAGCGACACCGCACGGGGGCCGTCGAAGACTGCCTCCGACAGCGAGCCCGCCGACGGCATCCAGATGCCCGCCAGCGCGCCGACGGCGACCTCGACCTGCGCCACCGCGCCGGCGCCGGCATCCCGTGCCGCCGGAACGCGGACGAAAGGGGCCCCCGAGGTCGTCGCGTCGGTGCGGAAAACCGCACCGTCGTACGAATCGAGCACCGCCAGCCGCAGGCGATCCGGAGGGTCCTCACCCGTCGCTTGGAAGAGCACCTGGTCCACGGCTGCGTCCGCGAACAGGGTCCGATATGACGCGAGCGGACTGATCTCGCGGGAGATCTCGACGCGCGGTCCGGTCGCGTCCCGCAGCACGGTGCGGGGGACGGATGCCACCGCCGCGGGCACGGTGAGCCCCACACCCGCGGTGCACGCTGCGACGATCCCCACCCCGAGCATCACGCGGCGGGTGTCCGCGGGTACGATCCGCTGCGTCCGCACGCCGGTCGATTCGGCGGCGCGACTCAGAGCACGCACACGCTCATCGCGAGCGCGCCACGACAGCCACAGGATCCCCGTCACCAGCCACACAACCCCGAGGCCGGTCTCGACGGGAGCAGGCAGGGTGAGCGGTCCGGCCTCGAGCGGGGCACTGACGTCGGTGCGACCGAACAGCAACCCGAACCCGACCATCGCCATGCTCACCGCGACCGCCCACATCGCTCTGGCGTCAGCGCGCCACGACGCACGCAGCGCGACGGTCGTTCCGACGAGGAAGACGACGAGCGCCGGGACGAGAAGATTGCGATAGGACCCCACGGGCAGCTGTACCGTCAGCAGGTCCTTCCAGCCGACCACGACTCCCGCGCCGAGCTCGCCGAGCCCGCGCAGCATCTCACTCGGCCCGCCGAGGCTTCCCGGGACCGCCAGCGGCACCCCGGTCAGCGCGAGGACGGCGGCCACGACGCCCGCTGCAGCCCACCCGCCCCAGCCTCGCCAGGTGACGAGCGCCACGATGCCCGCAGCGAGCAGCGCGGCCGTCACCACCAGCACCAGGAAAGCACCGGTGCGGTAGATCGGCCAGGCGGCCACGGCAGCGAGCAGCACCGACGTGCCGACATACACCGAGCCGGCGGTCACCCGCGCAGCATTCACGCGCTTCACGATGTCGCTCCCCGGAGCATCAGTCCCGACAGATCGTCGAGCGTGCCGATCGTGAGCACCGTCAGCGGTCCGGCGACCTGGGTCCGCGGATGCGCGCGCTCGTCGCACACGATGCACACGACGGCGGCATCCGCCGGAAACGCCAGCGCCGCCTGACGAAGGTGCGTCAAGGACACCGATGAGCCCACCACGAGGACCGCGATCGACAAGTGGTCGGCGGCTTCGGCGGTGAGACGGCAGACGTCCTTGAGGGCCATCGTGCTGCTCAGACGCCTGACAGAGCTGAAACCATCGAGCACGATCCGCGGAGCGCCCGATGCGAGATGACGGATCGCGCGAAGGCGACCCCGGACCACCCGCGGGATTTCCGCACCCACGACGATGTCGAGGTCGCGCGCGTCGCTGACGGCGCGCAATGACAGCGACGCGGCGGCGCTGACGGCCATTTCGAACTCGTCGTCCGACCGGTACTCCGCCTCGGACAGACCCAGCACGACCGCCATCCGGGAGCGCCGGGACTCCTCGTACTGGCGGACCATGAGTCGCCCGGTCTTCGCCGTCGACTTCCAGTGGATCTCGCGCCGCGAATCACCGGGTACGTACTCCCTGATCGCGTGGAAGGACATGTCGGCGTTGACGAGGAGCCTGGTGGGACGTCCGTCGAGGTCGCGGATGAGTCCCACGCTCGAAGATGGCACGGTCACAGTGCGAGGGTGGACGTACAGGTCGTGGACAGCCGTGAAGGCGTGCTCTCGACGCAGGAGGCCGAGGGGATCCGCGCGCACGCTCGTGGCAGGCCCGACCCGTACGATCCCGCGCGGCAGAGGAGGGATCGTCAGTGTTCTCAGCGAGTTCTGCCCCGCGCGCAGCAGCGGCACACCGAACTCGACCAGCCCCGCCCCGACCGGGACGTCGATGTGTCCGGGCAGCGCGATGCGCCCCCCGGTGTTGCGCACCGTCACTGTGGCGGACACCCCGCTGCCGGCCACGATGCGCTCGTGCTCGAGGGCGAGGCCGACCTCGTACGCGCGCGTCCCGAAGAGGAACGGGATGCTGAGGATCAAGAACGCCGTGGCAAGTGCACCGGCGACGACGGCCTCGACCCAGCCGAAGGCGACGCCGGCGACCAGCCCGGCGGCGGAGACGGCGATCGCGAGCGCACCCGCGGGGCGAACGGTGCGCACGCACCATGCGATCGTTGCGCGGAGTGCCGCGCGGAGCGCCGTCCACGCGCGAGACGCCCGCACGGCCGCGATGACGATCGCGCGCGACCTCGCCGAAGTGGCCTCGGTGCGGCCGCCCGTGGCGGCCGAGGTGTGCGTCAGGCGGGAGTCGCCCAGGCTCATACGGCCTCCCGGCGGCTCGGCGGCGTCACGTCCAGGAGGACCTGACCGATCACGGCCTCGGGGGTGACCCCGTCGAACTCGGCTTCGGGGCGCAGGATCAGCCGGTGTGCCAACACCGGCACCGCCAGGCGCTTGACATCATCGGGGGTCACGAACGTCCGGCCTTGCGCGGCGGCGTTCGCTCGCGCCGCGCGTGTCAGCGCAAGCGCTCCACGGATACTGACCCCGAGGCGGACCTCCTCGGCGGAGCGCGTGGCGTCGACGAGGCGGGCGATGTAGTCGAGCACCAGCGCGTCGACGTACACGTCGGCCGCCAGCTCGCTCATTCCCACCAGGGCGGACGGCGTGATGATGGCCGACAGCTCATCCGTGGCCACCGCGGCGCCCCCCAAGATGCTCACCGTGGCGGCGTGGTCGGGATACCCGAGGGACGTGCGCAGCAGGAATCGATCCAACTGCGCCTCGGGCAAGCGGTACGTGCCGGCCTGCTCGACCGGGTTCTGCGTCGCGAGCACCAGGAACGGCCGCCCCACCGGTCGGGTGATGCCGTCGATCGTGACACGTCCCTCCTCCATGACCTCGAGGAGCGCCGCCTGCGTCTTCGGACTGGCCCGGTTGATCTCGTCGGCCAGAACGATGGTCGCGAAGATCGGTCCGGCGTGGAAGTCGAACTCCCCGGTCTTCTGGTCGTAGACGGTGATTCCGGTGATGTCTCCGGGCAGGAGGTCGGGGGTGAACTGGATACGGGTGTTCGTACCCTGCACGGACTGCGCGATCGCCCGGGCGAGCGAGGTTTTGCCCGTGCCGGGGACGTCCTCGATGAGCACGTGTCCCTCGCTGAGCAGCGCCGTCAGGATCAGCTCCACGACGTGCCGCTTGCCGAGCACAGCGCGCTCGACGTTATCGGCCAGACGCGCGAAGGTCTGCGCGAACCAGGTCGCCTCTTCGGTGGTGATCGTCATGGCGTGCGTCCTCGGTTCAGGGGGTGATGGCGGGTAGGGGAGTGCAGGTGGCCGACATCTCGGCAATGGCGGGTTCCAGGTTCCACGCCGCCCAGTCGACGCGCACGCCGACGCCCGAGACGCGGACCGCGGCGGCAGGGACCAGCAGCGGGTCTTCACCCGTCGGCAGGACGGCGCCAGCGGCATCGAAGTAGGTGATCTGGTCGCCGCCGAACGTGATGGACGCGCGTCCATCGGTCGAGCTCCCGCTCGGGGCAAGGAGCGCGCCACCGGTGCAGGAGCCCAGCGACCAGCGGGCCTGCACCTGGTAGGGCGCACTCCCCGGCGCCGGAGCGACGCTGCCCCACGCAGATTGCCACCATCCGGAGGTGTGCTCGTACCGTACGCGGATGCCCGGGTCGGTGTCGAAGACGCTCGAGGGGAATCGGTCGAAGACCGCGGCATTGTTCACGGGCGGGGTCTCGGGAGACGTCGGTGCCTGGTCGATCGTCCAGGTCGCGCGGCCGTCCGCGACGTGCGCCGCCGGTCCGACGACGAAGGTGTAGCCACGAGGGGACCCGCCGTTCTGGGCGGCACGCACATCGGCGCTCGCGGTCACGCGACCGTACCGGACACCGTCGAGCCACGACTCTGCGCACAGCACGAACGTGTACTGGCGTCCGTCGGGAAGATTCGAGAACACGGCCCGGTCACCACCGGCGGAGGTCGTGCATGTCCTCCCCTCCGGGACGATGCCGTAGCGCAGCGTCGAACCCTCGCCCCCGGAGGTCGCGGTGCCGACCGCGGTGACCTCCGCCCGGCCGTTTCCCGTGTTGACGGCGCTCAGGGTGAGGGTCGGCGACAGCGGCGCGCCGATACCGTGCGCCGAGACGGTGACCGATTCGCTCGCCGGGCCGCCGACCCCGGGTGGTGCATCAAAGCGGGAGATCGGGGTGACGGTCACCGTCGTGGGTGTGTTCGAACCGACCCGGAACGAACGCACCGTGACGGAAGTCTGCCGGGGCGAGACCTCGACCGAAACGGTGTCACCGACCGGGCTCGAGATCTGCAGGGCGCCGGTGCCGGCGGCATCCACGCCGGTGATCGTTATCGCCGCGACTCCGCCCTCGCCCGCGGTGACCACCGGCGTCGACGAGACGCCCGTCGGCGCCGCCGGAGGTTCGTATGCCCAGGCAACGGTCCGCACAGCCGCGCGGGACGCCCCGACCGCATTGACGGCGACGACCTCGTAGGTGCGACGCTCGCCGTTGGGCGCCGCGATCTCGGGACACAGTCCCTGCGGCGCGCACGTCGCGACCACCTGACCCGCCTGGCGCACGGTGAATCCGGTGATCGCCGGGGCGGCCGCTGCCGCCGCCCCAGGATCGACCCGCAGGGTCAGCGAGCCGTCCGCGTAGGCGCTCTGACGCACACTCGCGGGCGCTTGTGGAAATCCCCGCAGATCGAGGGTGATGCGCCCGTCGCGCGCGGCGCTGCTCACGCGCCCCTGCGCATCGCGCACCGTGAAGGTGGCGGCGCAGGTCGCTCCCGGCGCATCCTCGGTCCAGCTCGCGACCACGCGCGTCGCCGACGCCACCGCGAAGCTCACCCCCGCACACGCACTCGCCGGCGAGGCCGCGACGAGCGTGAGCGGAGTCGAAGGCAGCGCATTGACCTCTCCCGGCGCGCCGATGACCTCGATCGTGCAAGAGGATCCGGATGCCTGGCTGCACTGCTGCTGGACCGTTCCGCCCTGCGGAAGCGTCGAAGGCGCCGCGCCGACACGAAGAGTGATGCGTGCCGGCGTGACGCCGGCATGGCTGGTGACTTCCACGGAGACGGACTCCACGGCGCTCGGAAACGCGTCGTCGTGCGCCCGCAGGGCGAGGGTCTCACCGGAAAGCGTGACGTCGAAGGATGCCGCATGCCCGCCGATGCGGTAGGCGATCGGTTCGGGGTCTCCCTGCCACGTCGTGAGCGTACTGAGATCGACGACATGGCCGTCACCCGGCGCGATCTCGAACGACGCCGGGCTCACGATCGGCTGCGGGTCGATCGGCGTCACCACGACGGGGATCGAGAGCACCGCCCACGTCGACTGCCCGGCCACGCGAGCCGAGACGAGGCACCCATCGGTCCAGGGCGCCCCGGATCCGGCCGTGTAGCGCAGCGTCGTCCCGGACACCGCCGCGCACACCCCCTGGGCGCGCGCGCCCGAGGCGCGCACCTGGTTTCCGACCTCGAGCACGCTGCCGCGCGGTTGCGACACGAAGTCCGACACGTCGAAAGTGACATCCTTCCCCTCGGCCACCTGCACGGGCGCCACACCCGGTCGAAGCGAGACGGTCGCCTCGGAGGCCGCCGGGACCCGCAGAAACGCGTAGGTGGTCACCTGTCCGGCAGATGTCTGACCGGTGACCGAGAACGCGATCAGGCGCGCCTCGTCACCGAGTTCACCCCGGATGCGTGAACCCGACACCTGCACTCCCTCAGGGTCTCCCCACAGCCCCACCGTCAACGTGCTCGCGTCTCCGCCGGACCACAGCACCGCACCGTCAAGGACCTCGACGCCGGCGCGGAGGTCGTCACGGTCCTGCGGGCCCAGGATCGTGTCCTCGACGATCGGGAAGTCGGGCACGCGCTGGGTGACGACCCGCACCACGATGAGGCCACGCGCAGTGTTCCCCGACGACGACTCGACATCGTAGAGGAACGTCATCGTTGCCGGGGCGCTGCCGGCGACGAGAGCCACGGTGTCATCGGCGACCGAAGCGATGCGCTCTGACAGGCGCCGGTACTCGGGAGAGGACGTGCCGTCCTCGGCGACCTCGGGGACATCGGGACGGACACTCGTGAGGGTGAGCGTCCCCTGCATCGGATCAAGATCGTTGGCCAGCGGATGCACGCGGATGACGCTGTCGGCACCGACCTGCACGTGCACGTAGTCGGTGTAGGTGACAGGGCTCGGGTCGGCGTCGCCGCCGAGGATGCCGATGCGCACACGGCCCTCTCCTGCGGCGCCGAGCGCGTCGACGACACGGTACGTGAACTCCACCTGGCCCGTGTCGCCGGCGACGCTGGTGTAGACGATCGATGTGCCGTCGGCCGAGATCGCGGCCGATCCGCGCGCCGGCTGGGCGACGATGCTCGCGAGCCGGACGACATCGCCATCGGGGTCCATCCCGAAGCCGTCCACCGCGATCGATGTCGACAAGCCGCTCAGGACACGGCCGCTGAGCGAGGACGGAAGCGGGTCGCGGTTGGCGTCGTCAGCCTCGACCCGCACCTGCACGGTCGCCACGTCTCCGAGCGCCGGCGCCCCCGTCGTGAAGGCGCGGTACTGCACGCTGTACTGCCCGGGCGTGGCAGGCGCGAGATACCGCAGCACATCACCGGAGGCGAAGGCGAGCACCTCCGACGACGAGGACACGATCGACTCGGGGTCGAGGCGCGGGTGCGTCCCCGACGCCGCGACGTCGTTGGAGAGTACGGGGATGTCGACCTGCGATCCGACGCGCACGACCACGCTGTCGTCGACCGCGATCGGCGCTTGCTCCGTCGTCGCCGGAAGGAGGTACACGGTCGCCTCGCCGATGACCGCGGAACCGGCATCCTCGGTGCCGTCACTGACCCGGTAGGTCACGGTTCCGAGGACACCCGCCTCGCCGGTGGGCGTCGTGCCCGAAACCCGGAGCTGGCTCTGGCCGACGGCATCCGCCTCCATACTCGCTCCTGTGGCCGGATGGCGGACGACGTCGCTGAGCAGCAGGACGCGCCCGGTCGGGTTCGACACCGCAGCGAAGACGTCGACGGTGGCGTCGGCTTGCGGACGCACGAATGCCACGACCGGCGCGGTCGACAGGTCCGCGGGGGCCTCCGGCGGCAGCAGGGTGATCCGCACCGTCCCGGTGGCCTCCTGCCCGGCCGCCGTCACGGTCACCGCGACACGGTAGCTCCCTTCCTTCGCCGCCGCGAAGTCGAAGGAGGTCGATCCGCCGACGACCGTCGCCGCCGCCGCCGCATCATCGAGCACGCGAGCTGACGTCACGCTGATCCCGCCCGCCGTTCCGGTGACGTGCGGCGCGACGTCGACACTCACCCGGGAACCGGCCGTGTCGAGCACCGCGAACGACTGCAGCGCGGGCTTCGGGTCGTCCGCCACGCGGATGACGAGCGTCTTGGTCGTGGTAGCGCCGCGCGCATCGCCGGCCGTCAGGACGACCGAGACGATCTGCTCGCCTTCGGCACCCGTGTCGCTGTGCTGGTAGACGACGCTCCCGTCGGACGTCACGGCGACCTGGCCTGAGCCGGACGGATCGGTGGCCGAAAGCAGCAGCACGGGATCACCCTCAGGGTCGACCCAGTCGCCGAGGACCGGCAGCCGCAACGTGCCACCGCGGGCGACGTCGGGCCGAGGCCAGGTCTGCTGACACTGTTCGACCGCGCACCACCCCGGCGCGGCATTCTCGCTGTCGCCCGCGACCGTCAAGGTCGCGGTCGCGGGAAGCGACACCAGCCCGTCGGCGGTTGTGCCGTCGGTCACGGCGTAGCTGAAATTCGCGGTGCCCTGGGCGTCCGCCGAGACGCGGACCGCGAGCCGCTGATGGTCGTCAGTCGTCGTCAATGTGCCGAATGCGGGGTCGAGCCCCGTCACGGATGCCGGGTCGATCGCCAGCACATCCTCGTTGGGATCGTGGTCGTTGAGCAGCACCGGAAGCGAGACCAATGCACCGGGGCGCACGCCGAACGCGTCACCGACGGCGACCGGCGGGCGAGGATCGACAACCGGCGGCGGTTCATCGTCGCCCACCTGCGTGGCCGTCTCTACCCGATCATCGAGATCCCAGTTCTGGGTGGAGGGGAGAAGCGCACCGCTCGGGGCGGTCCACACCCACCCCGAACGCGCATCATTGAGCAGCAGCGTGTGCCCGGCATCCGTGAAGACCGGCCGCCGCAGCGCGCCGAGGCTGAGCCCGGCGTAATCGAGAGGCACGTCGCCGTCCGCCGAACTCCAGAGCGTCCCCGCACCGGCGCCCTCGGGGAGCCATGCCGCATACACGATCCCCTTTCGGACGACGGGACGAGCGGCGGTCCCTCGTGCGGTCGTCCTGTCACCGAAGACCCGCTCGTGCGAGTCGCCGTCGGCAGGGATGCGGACGAGCCCGGTCTCGTCGGCGATGTACACGGCGTCGGCGTCGGCGTCGGCGCGCGCGACCGCGAGGCTTCCGGTCGTCCCGGCGGATGCGGAGGCATCTGCGCCGCGCTTCAGGTACGACCCCGACGCGGAGTCCACCAGCACCCACTCCTGCCCCGCGGCGGTCACGATCGGTGTCGTGAAGGTGACCGGTGCCGGGTCGATACCGAGCACCTCGGCCGTCGTGACATCGACCCGAGCGACCGTCTCGTCGGCGGCGGAGTAGCTCATCAGCAGGCCGTTCGCATCGATCGCGATCGCGTCGGAGGTGTAGGCGGGGACGTTGTCGGCCATGTCGGTCGGGCTCTCCCGCGGCTCGACCCGGGTGAGCGAACCCAGCGAGAGGCGGCCCGCGTAGACGGCGCCGGCATCCGTCCGGTACGCGACGAAATCTCCCGCGTTGTCGACTTCCTCCGTGCCCGGCGGCGCAGAGGATGCCTCCCTCAGCCGATCGGCATCGAGATCGACCGGCGCGGCATCGTCTATCCGGATCACTTTGCTGTCGCTGTCCGTGAACATGTACGCGCCCGTGTCGGCGTCGACGATGCGGCTCGGATTGTTGACCGCCCGGACGGTGTCGAGCTCGCCGACCACGCTGTTCACGCGTGCATAGCGGAGTCCGTCAGCCTGCAGCACCCACGCCGAGGATCTCTGCACCGGTGTTTCTTGTGCGTCGAGTCCCGGCCAGGCCACGCTGACGCCCGCGACGAGCGCGATGGCAAGCGCGGCGGCGGACAGGCCGACGGCAGTGCGGCGCCGCGTCACCAGGGCCACCAGCCGGCGGCCGCTGCCGCGATGGCCCCGCCGAGCAGCGCAAGTGCCGCGATTCCGCCTATCATCCACGGCCCGACCGGGCGGCGCGGCGAGGGCGTGGCCAGGCTCGTGTCCTCGTCGCGCTGTCGGACAGCCGTCTCCGGAGCGGGGCGGGGACGGCGAGCCGCGTGCTCGAGGCGACTGCGCACGGGGCCGCGCGCGACCGTGTCGGAGAAGTCGATGTACTCGGATGCGGGCAGCCACTCCTCAGCGGGCACCTCCAGCGGCGTCGGCGCGAGACCCTCGGAACGCTGAACCGCGCGCACCGCGTCTCCGAACGCCTGCGCGGACGCATAGCGGGCGTCGGGGTCCCGGGCCATCGCCGTCGCGAGCACGCTCTGCAGCGCATCGGGGACGTCGGTGCGCGGCACAGGGACCAACGTCGCGCGCGCGATGCGCCGCCGCATGAGGTCGCGGGTGTTCTGACCTTTCTCGAGCCGTTCGAACGGGCTGTGCCCGGCCAGCAGCGAGTACATCGTCGCGCCCATGCTCCACACTTCGCTGGCGATCGTTCCGCCGGTGTGCTCGGCGAGTACCTCGGGCGCGGTCCATGGGATCGACATCGCGACGACGTCCCCGGCCGAGTCGCGCAGAAGCGGCGACGAGATCCCGAAATCCGCCAGGACGGCAGCACCGAATGTCGTCAGCAGGATGTTGCTCGGTTTGATGTCACGGTGGATGAGTCCGGCGCGGTGAGCCGACTCGAGCGCGCCGGCGAGGCGAACGGCGATCGTCATGACCTCCGGTACCGGCATCCGTTCGAGCCGGTACCGCTGGGACAGCGACCCCGGGCAGTACTCCATGACGATGTACGGCCGCCCATCGGCGGAGATTCCCGCTTGATAGACCGTCACGATCGCCGGATGCGCGGACAGCCTCGCGAGGACGTCCGCTTCGGCGTTGAACATGCGCAGCAGATCGGGGTCGCGCTCGTCGCTCGGCAGCACTTTGACGGCGACCGAACGTCGGGGCATGTCCTGTTGATAGAGGAAGACATCGGCGAACCCGCCCGATCCGAGCGGGCGGACGTAGTCCAAACCGGGAAGCAGCGGCGGTGCAGACGGAAGCCTGCGCGTCATGGCATCCCTCGGCGTTCTCTCGGCACGGCCGTCCTCACATCCCGGCAATGCTAACAAAGCAGCCGGCGCCGGCGCGTCGCTACAGCCCCGGGCGGCTGGTCGGGTCGGTGTCCGCGTCGCCCGGGGGCTCCGCGGGCGAAGCGAAGGGGGCATCGAGCGAGCGGGCGAGCTCCTCCAGCATCGAGGCGATCTGCGGCTCGACATACTGGCTGACCGCCGCCTGAATCCGCAGCCTATGGTGCAGCAGGATCCCGCAGACATCGCGGCCGATGAGAGTGGCGTAGTCGTCGGCGAGCCCGACCTCTTGACGCAGCGCCGCCTTCGCCTCGGCGCTGAGCGGAGGCAAGGCGGGGAGCGCGGCATCCACTTCATCGGCCAAACCTGAGATCGTGAACAGGAAAGGCGCGCCCGGGACCGGGTCAGGATCCATCGGCAAGCCCTCGAATTCCGGATCGAGCCCCTCCGCGGGCCGATAGGTGCGAGCCCGATTGCGTGCCGCCTGCTGATCGAGCTCAGCCTGCAGCATGGGGAGGTTGTGCGCGGTGTAGCCGGCGACGGCATGATCGATGATCGTCTTGATGCGCGTGGACAGACCGTGCTGCACTCCGTGCGGGACATCCGACCCCAGCCCGGCGGCGGAGAGCACCGGAGAGCCGAAGCAACGGCGGCACGGCGCTATCCGGCCGCGGTGCGTCGCGGGCTCCCAGCGGGGCAGCCAGCGCAGCCAGGCGTCGACCGCCTGGCTGACCTGTGTCTCGATGGACCGCTCCACAGGCCCATTGTGCCCCGCATGAGCGGTCTGCGCAGGGAGTTGGGTCGGAATTGGGCCGGATTTGCGCCGGATCACTCCGGGTCGTCCTGCTCCCACGGCCAGCGCGGGCGCGATGCGCGCGTGCGCACCAGTGCGACCCCGGCCCAGGCCGCCGCGAATCCCGCGAGAAATACGATGAGCGCAAACCATGACACGGCGAACATCCCGGCGACCGCGACGGCAGCTGCCACATCGGAGCCCTCGATGGCTGCGCCGATCACGAGCCCCAGCACGAACGCGACGAGCACCGCCAGGGCCGCGGTGAGCGAGACGCGGTATGACGGCGGCACGCGGTGCACCCCTGCCCACAGGGTCGCCGCGAACGCCACGGTCGCCGCCGCGACCGCGACGATCCCGGGCAGCTGGCTGTGCCCGGCCGCGACGACGTCGGTTTCGGTGAGCAAGCTCGTGACACCGAATCCGCCGATCACGAGCGCGAAGAACCCGACGACCGCGAAGGCCACCGCCACCGGTGGTGAAACGCCCTGGCCGGCATCGTCCATCAGGACTGGTGGAGCCTCGGCCCGGCCTCGAGCGTGCGTTCGTACTCACGCTGTGCTTCGTTGTTGATCTCGGTCACGCGCGCACCGCGCACCGCCACCCAAGCGCCGAACCAGATCGTGATCTCGCGACCGAGCACGAAAGCCGCGATCGCGAGCGGCGCCAGCAGCTGAGTCTGCACGAGGTCCGCACCCTCACTCGCGGTGAGCGACCAGAACGGAGCCTGAAACAGCTGACCCAGCACGTGTCCGCCGTACGAGGCGACACCGACGAGGAGGCCGAAGATCACCCAGTGGCCCCACCGGCCGCGATTGATGACCGCGCCGAGCAGCCAGAAGGCGATGAAGAAGACGACGACCGGCACCCAGAACCACCACGCCGTCAGAGCGGACAACGCTTCGGTGCCGACGTCCGACGCCGACACGACACCCGCGATGCCGCGAAGTGCGAGCGAAGCGGCGAGGTACAGAATCCCGAACACGATCGCGGCGAGCAGTCCGATCAGGCCCGCCGCGGTGCGATTCCCGCGCGGGCGCGGTGGCTCGGGAGCCTGCACGAAGATGGGCTGCGGAGTCGGAGCCGCCACGAGCGCGACCGGCTCGCTGGGGGTGATGACCTCGGCATGCGACTCGGCCGGTGCCTCGTGTGCGGCGTCCGGCTGAGACGCGGCAGCGTAGTCGAGCGACAGATCCTCACCACGGTAGAGGGGGTTTCCAGCGGACTCTGAGGCGACCGGTCCGGCTGGCTCGTCCGCAGCCGCGGGCGGCGCGGTGCGCACAGACTCATCCACGGCATCGCGCGACGCGGCCTCCGCCTCGGCGAGGCTCTCGTTCACGCGTCCGACCACGTCATCTCCGTGCGCAGCATCCGGCGTCGGTGTCTCCTCGACCGGCTCGCCGTACTTGGGATCGCTCATCGCGGGTGCTCCTCACGCGGGGGCGCATGCCACCGCACTGCGATCGTAACGCTCGAGCCGGAGCGCGCGGCGTAGGCGTGCCGTCGTGTGTCTCTTCGTCGCGCAGCCGACGCGCGCCTATCGTGGAGGGATGCGCGCGCATCGAGGCTTTCCCAACACGGCCGCTCTCGGTCTGACCGCGCTGCTTCTTGCGGGATGCGTCGCGACACCGTCCGAAGCGCTCCCCGGGTCCGAGACCACGGAGACCGCCGGGGGCGCCTCGACCTCCGCTGTCGCCACTCCGCTGCCGACGAGCAGTCCTTTCCCGATCGGCCCCTCCGTCTCGACGACCGCGCTTCCGGACGACTGCCGCGCGATCCTCAGCGGGACCGTTGTGACCGAACTCGAGCACGTGCCGCTGAACGCGCCCGGCATGGGCGGCGGCATCCGGCCCGACAGCTCTCGTGTCTGCGTCTGGGGTGAACCCGGCGCGCTGGCCACTCGGCTTGTGACGGTGATCGGCTACTCCCCCGAACGCGAGGCCCTCGACGCGCTGTTTGCCCTCGCGAACGACGGCTTCACCTGCTATGAGCCCAGCGGAGGAGTGCGATGCGAGAAGACCTGGACGAGCGACACGCTGTCGATCGAGCAGGGACGCACGCTCTTCTACCGGGACGGCGTCATCGTCGACACGGAGTTCTCCAACCTCGCGCCCGTGGGCTACACCACCGCGATCATCCGTTCGCTCTGGCCCGAGGGCTGAGTGTGCGGGCCCGCGCGCGCCACCGCGCACGGAGGACCGATCTCACCGCCAGACCTGGTCGGCGACACTCGACGCATAGCCGTCGGGATGCCAGCCCCTCTCACTCGTGGACACCCAGAGGCCCTCGCCGGCCTCGATCGTCTCGGTGAGGTCGCCATCCGAGCGCGTGCAGCGCGAACGCTCCCCGTGCGCCTCGCAGGTGAACCCGGATGCCGGGAGCGCCGAAGCGGCGAGCGCCCCGGCATCCGTGACGACCGTCGCGAGGGTCGTCACAACCGTTCCACCAGCGGCGGTCCAGAAGCACGTCACCCGCACCTGCGGTTGAAGTGCGCCCACCAGCGCCGCGGCCGTCGTCGTCGGCGGATCCTGGGAGGAGGTGAGGTCGGCTCCCGCGGAGAAGCGCAGCGATGCCCAGAGCGCCTCGCCGTAGAGCTGATCGCATTCGGTCGGCGCGGCGCCGGCGCCATCGGCGGGCTCGACTGCGACGGGATGCGCCGTCGGCACGCCGAGAGCGGTGCCCATCCATGAAACGGATGCCGGCAACAGCGGCGCCGCCAGGATCGCCAGCGCACCGAGGGTCGCCGCGCAGCCGATGCCGACCACCCATGCGATGTAGGCATTTCTGCCGCCGACTCGGGCCATGGCTCCACGCTACGTCGCCCCGCGGCGCGCGTGCGGCGGACACGGCGATGGGCCCGGGATCGCGAGATCCCGGGCCCATCTCCCTGGTGCTCAGTTGTAGGTGCCGGGCGTGAAATCGTCCGTCGAGAAGCTGTCGAAGTCGACGTAGCTCAAGTCGGCGTCCGAGTACGCGCCGTCCGACGCGAAGATGCGGTTGGGGTACCGCTCACTCTTGGCCTCCTCGGTCGCCTCGACCACGACGTTGCGATACTTCGCAAGGCCGGTGCCCGCGGGGATGAGCTTTCCGATGATGACGTTCTCCTTGAGGCCGACGAGAGGATCGCTCTTGCCCTGCATGGCGGCCTCGGTCAGCACCCGCGTGGTCTCCTGGAACGACGCCGCCGACAGCCACGATTCGGTCGCGAGCGACGCCTTCGTGATTCCCATCAGCTCCGGACGACCCGACGCGGGTCGCTTGCCCTCGGCCACGGCCTCACGGTTGATCTGCTGGTAGCGCTTGAAGTCGACGAGCTCGCCGGGCAGCAGCGTCGTGTCCGCGTGGTCGACCACGGTGACCTTCCGCAGCATCTGGCGCACGATGACTTCGATGTGCTTGTCGTGGATCGGCACACCCTGCGAGCGGTACACGCCCTGAACGCCGTTGACGAGGTACTTCTGCACCTCGCGGGCGCCCATGACACGCATGACCTCCTTGGGGTCGAGCGTGCCGACCAGGATCGGCTGTCCGACGGTGACCCGCTGGCCGTCCTCGACCAGCAGCGTCGCGCGCTTGAGCACGGGGTAGATGTGCGGTTCGTCGCCGTTGTCGGGCGTCAGGATGACCTTCTTGGCCTTGTCGGTCTCGTCGATCTTGATGACACCGTCCGCTTCGGCGATCGGGGACGCAGCCTTGGGGGTACGTGCCTCGAACAGCTCCTGCACGCGCGGCAGACCCTGGGTGATGTCGTCGGCGGAAGCCGAGCCACCCGTGTGGAACGTACGCATCGTCAGCTGCGTGCCGGGCTCGCCGATCGACTGGGC
>WOYI010604637.1_pt1 | contig 18009 bp, 19 predicted proteins | sample 6423411 | NCBI WGS metagenome assembly WOYI01 (sample SAMN13441803, study PRJNA592873) | oil field metagenome | biome: oil field; feature: oil-well bore; material: oil-contaminated soil; isolation source: oil-contaminated soil from oil-well borehole | place: Germany: Wietze | collected 2016-10-18 ...
TAGGGACCGCACAGGCGGATGTGCAGACCGGCCGGCCAAAGTCCGACAGGCTCCTCGCCGGTGAAACAATTCGGTGCGGGCAGCGCACTGGCCAGATCGGCACGCGGCATCTACCCCCAGTCCTCGGCGGTGATGGCAGCCATCGGCGTTCCGTCGGTGGCTGATGCGGCTGCACTCACCAGCGCCATCATCGGTGGCGTCACAGTCGATGGCCAACGCACCGGGAGCCGGCCCTGCTCGAGGGCAAGTCCGTACACAACGCGCAGCCCCGCCTGATCGTCTGCCCGGGGCATTCGGCAACCCAGGCCGTGGCCCGTGCCATGGATGGCTTGGCGGCCAAGCTCAAGGCGATCGCCACCGTCGACGGTCGCAACACCGATGACGAAGCGGTTTGTTCCTGCCTCGCCGTGCCCCGCATGACAGACGCGACGGCCATTCGACCAAAGGCTAATGGAGCAAGGCCCCTGCGACCATTGACCGCTCCGGCCGCGAGGGCGACCCTTGGGCCTCTCCATCCGAGGGGCTCTCCCATGCAAGCGACAGTCACATCCACCACAGGGCCCGCAGGAAAACTCCTGTGGGCTCTCGTCGCCGTGATCGGCGCCTGCTGTCTCGGCGTCGTGGCGCTGCGTCGCGGCGAACCGATCAACGCCATCTGGCTGGTAGCCGCGGCGATCTCGGTGTTCGTGATCGGCTATCGCTTCTACGGCACCTTCATCAACGACAAGGTGCTGCAGCTCGATCCGAGCCGCGCCACCCCGGCCGTGCTGCGCAACGATGGCCTGGACTACGTGCCGACCGACAAGTGGGTGGTGTTCGGTCACCACTTTGCCGCGATCGCCGGCGCCGGACCGCTGGTGGGGCCGGTGCTCGCCGCGCAGATGGGTTACCTCCCCGGCACGCTGTGGATCCTGTTCGGCGTGGTGTTTGCCGGCGCGGTGCAGGATTTCATGGTGCTGGGCCTGTCGCTGCGGCGCGACGGTCGCTCGCTGGGCAACATGCTGCGTGACGAGCTCGGTCCGGTGCCGGGCATCGTCGCCATGTTTGGCGTGCTGGTGCTGATGATGATCGTGCTGGCGGTGCTGGCGCTGGTGGTGGTCAAGGCGCTCACGCACAGCCCGTGGGGCACCTTCACCGTGGCGGCGACGATCCCGATCGCATTGTTGATGGGAGCCTACCTGCGCTGGTTCCGCGTGGGCAGGATCCTCGAGGTGTCGATCATCGGCCTGGTGCTGCTGCTTGGCTCGATCTGGCTCGGCAAGGCGGTATACGATTCGCCGACCTGGGGCCCGATGTTCGACTTCGACGCCAGGCACCTGGCGTGGCTGTTGATCGGCTACGGTTTCTTCGCCTCGGTGCTTCCGGTGTGGTTGCTGCTGGCGCCGCGCGACTACCTGTCGACCTTCCTCAAGATCGGCACCATCGCGCTGCTGGCGATCGCCATCTTCATCGCTGCGCCGACGCTGCAACTGCCGGCGGTGACCAAGTTCATCGACGGCAGCGGGCCGGTGTTCGCCGGCAACCTGTTCCCGTTCCTGTTCATCACCATCGCCTGCGGCGCGGTGTCGGGCTGGCACTCGATCATCGCCTCGGGCACCACCCCCAAGCTGCTGGCCAACGAGGGCCAGGCGCAGATGGTCGGCTACGGCGGCATGCTGATGGAGGCTTTCGTGGCGATCATGGCGCTGGTCGCCGCCGCCTCGCTGCATCCGGGCGTCTACTTCGCCATGAACTCACCGGCCGCGCTGCTGGGCACCACCGCCGAGAGCGCCGCCCAGGCGGTGAGCCAGATGGGCTTCGTGGTGACGCCCGACCAGTTGCTGCAGACGGCCAAGGACATCGGCGAGAACTCGATCCTCAGCCGCGCCGGCGGCGCGCCCACGCTGGCGGTGGGCATGGCCCAGCTGCTGCACGGGATCATGCCGGGCGAAAGCATGATGGCGTTCTGGTACCACTACGCCATCCTGTTCGAAGCGCTGTTCATCCTGACCACGGTCGATGCCGGCACCCGCGTGGGCCGCTTCATGATCCAGGAGATCGCCGGCCTCATCCACCAGCCGCTGCAGCAGACCGAGTCGTGGACCGGCAACCTGCTGGCCACGGTGATCTGCGTGGCGCTGTGGGGCTATTTCCTCTACCAGGGCGCGGTCGATCCGCTGGGCGGCATCAACACGCTGTGGCCGTTGTTCGGCATCGCCAACCAGATGCTCGCCGCCATCGCGCTGATGCTGTGCACGGTGGTGGTGGTGAAGCTCAAGCGCGAGCGCTACATGTGGGTGCCGGGCATCCCGGCGCTGTGGCTGATCATCTGCACGCTCACCGCCGGCTGGGAGAAGCTCAGCGGCCCGATCAGCTTCACTGCAGCCGCCAACAAATATGCGCAGGGCATGGCGGACGGCAAGCTGCTCGCCCCGGCCAAGTCGGCCGCGGAGATGCAGCGCATCGTCACCAACAACTACGTGGACATGGCCCTGACCGGCCTGTTCATGGCGCTCGTGGTGGCCATGGCGCTGTTCGTGCTCAATGCGATCGCCAAGGCCCTCAAGGCCAACCGGCCCACCGCACATGAAGAACCCTACGTGGCGCTGAGCAGCGTGGCGCAGTCATGAGCCCCGCGACGCATGTTCCGCGCCAGCGGCGCACTCCGTTCCAGACCGCCGCACGGGCGGCCTGGAAGTGGGCCGTGCAGACGGCACGCCTGTGCTGCGGCGTGCCGGACTACGACGTGTATGTGGCGCACCTGAGGCGTGCCCATCCGGACCGCCGGATTCCCTCCTACGAGGAGTTTTTCCGCGAGCGGCAGGAAGCGCGCTACAAGGGCACCGGCGGCCGCTGCTGCTGAGGGCAGCCGAGGGCACTGCGTTCCCCCCTGGGCCACGCCGGCAGCGGCGTGGCCTTTTTCCTGCGCACGCACCGGGCACTGCGACCCTTCGCGGGTGGCACCGTCACACGCCGCCCGCGACAATGCCCGATTCCCCGCCAGTCCCACGACATGACCGATCACCCGCGTCACCGCCAGGCTGACGATGACACGCCCGAAGCGCGACACCGCTTCGGACTGCGCCTGATCGCGCTGTACAAGATGGTGCAGGCGCTGGGACTGCTGTTCGGCGCCGCGGCGGCCCTGCATCTCCAGCGCCAGCGCAACGTCGACCGGCTGATCGACTGGCTGGAGCACCTCTCGCTCAGCGGCACCAGCCGCCTGCGTCAGCACCTGATCGAAGCCCTGGCCGGGTTCGGCCCGCAGCGTTTCGTGGTCATCGGCCTGATCGCCCTCGCCTACGCGGCACTGTTCATTACCGAAGGCGTCGGCCTGTGGTTGCGCAAGCACTGGGCCGAATGGTTCACCGTGATCGCCACCGGCTCACTGGTCCCGCTGGAAGCCTACGAAGTGATCGAGCACGCCAGCTGGCTCAAGCTCGGCATCCTGGTCGGCAACGTGGCGATCGTGATCTATCTGGCGCGCATCGCGATGCAGCCACATCGCAGGCACTGAGAGGCTGTGAAACATGCGATCGCCGTAGCGAGCGCGTCGTCAGGCGCGGGTGGCAAGGGGCGTGGTGGGCCGATCCGGGGCGTCGGGTGAACCCCATGACGCGGATGGACCCGCTGCACGCCGCCGACACGGACGGCGGGCGGCGCTCGCGGTAGCGCGCGATTGTTCACAGCCTCTCAGTGTCGGGCTGCAAGGGGCGCGCAGCCCACGGCGTCCAGCAGGGCTGACAGGTGTGTCATGTCGTCGAACACGAACTGGGCGCCGGCGGCGAGCAGGCGCTCGGCCGGCGTGTGTGCGGCGTAAGCGATCACCATCATGCCCGCCGCCAGACCGGCGGCGATGCCGGTGGGCGAATCCTCCACCACCACGCAGTGCGAGGGTCGCGCGGCGAACGTGCGCGCCGCCAGCAGGTAGCGATCCGGCGCCGGCTTGCCCTGCGCCACGTCGTCAATGGAGAGCCGGCGACCATCAAAACATGGAAGCAGGCCGGTGGCGCGCAAGGTGATCTCCATCTTCACCCGCAGCCCGTTCGAGGCGATGGCGCTGGGCAACTCGATGGCCTCGAGCATCTCCGCCACACCGGGCATCAGGGTGACCTCGCGCGCCGTAGCGCTCCTCGAAATCCGCAGGCAGCGGGCGGCCGAGCAGCTGCTCGGCACGGCGCACCGATGCGGCACTCGAGCGACCGGAGAACTGCTCGGCCATGTATGCCTCGCTCACCGTCAGGCCGAGTTCGCCGAGCATCTGCGCAAAGACGCGGTGGGTGATGCGCTCACTGTCGATCAGCACGCCGTCGCAGTCGAAAATCACCAGGTCGAGGGCGGGGGCCGGGTCGCTCATGCGGAACCGTGGGACGTGGTCATCGGAGCCGCCATTGTTCCACGGCGGCCGCTCCCGGCGCGCGGGCGAAAAAAAACCGCCGGGGAAAACAACCGGGCGGTTCGTCGATGGTGGGCCGTCCGAGACTCGAACTCGGGACCAATAGATTAAAAGTCTACTGCTCTACCAACTGAGCTAACGGCCCGCGTGACGCGGCTGCGTTGGCAAACGCAAGCCGGTGATTTTAGGGAGCTTGCACCACCGGCACAAGCAAGCGCGCTCAGACATAGCGGGTCGGGTCGGGCAGGCCGGCCTCGCGGAAGCCCTGCGCGCGCAACCGACAGGCGTCGCAATGGCCGCAGGCACGTCCCTGCGCATCGGCCTGGTAGCAGCTGACCGTAGCGGAGAAGTCGACCCCCAGCCGCCCGCCCTCGCGGGCGATGTCGGCCTTGCTCATGCGCATCAGCGGCGCATGGATGCGCAGCCCCTGCCCTTCCACCCCGGCCTTGGTCGCCACGTTGGCCAGCTGCTCGAAGGCTTCGATGAAGGCGGGACGGCAATCGGGATAACCGGAATAGTCCACCGCGTTGACGCCGCACCAGATGTCGCCGCTGCCGAGCACCTCGGCCCAGCCGAGCGCGATCGACAGCATGATGGTGTTGCGGGCGGGCACATAGGTCACCGGAATGCCGGCGTCCTCGGTGTCCAGCGGCACGTCGATGTCGGCGGTGAGCGCCGAGCCGCCGATGCTGCGCAGGTCCACCTGCACGATCTTGTGCTCCACCGCACCAAGCATGTGCGCCACGTGGGCCGACGCCTCCAGCTCGGAGCTGTGGCGCTGGCCGTAGGCGACGCTGAGCGCGTGCACCTGGAAGCCCTGCTCGCGCGCGATGGCGATGGTGACGGCCGAATCCATGCCACCGGAAACGAGCACGACGGCCTTGGGGAGGGGGTTGTCGATCATGGCTGCGGGTCCTGCGAAGCGGCCGGTCACCGGCCGGTGCATGCGCTACCGGCAACAGGCCGATGCGCAGGGTGAAGCGGAGGAGCGAGGGAAGTGAAGGGAGAGGAGTGAGCGAGCCATCGCTGCCAGCCATCAGGGGCGCGCCGGCGAGATCTCTCACCCCACACCACCCCTCTCCTCCGCTCACCCCTGTCCTCAATGCCCGGGAGCGTCGTTCCAGAGCAGCTTGTGCAGCTGCAGCTGGAAGCGCACCGGCAGTCGGTCGGCGATGATCCATTCGGCCAGCTCGCGCGGCTGTACCGCGCCGTGCACCGGCGAGAACAGCACCATGCAGCGTCGATCGATGCCGTGTTCGGCCACTACACCGCGCGCCCACTCGTAATCGGCGCGGCTGGCGATGACGATCTTCACCTGGTCGTGCGGCAGCAGGTGGTCGAGGTTCGTCCACCGGTTGCGGCTGCTCTCGCCGGAATCGGGCGCCTTGAGGTCCATCACCTTGCGCACGCGCGGATCGACCGGAGCCACGTCGAGCGCACCGGAGGTTTCCAGCGACACGTCATGGCCGGCGTCGCACAGGCGTGTCAGCAGGATCAGACAGCGCTTCTGCGCCAGCGGCTCGCCGCCGGTCACGCAGACATGGCGCACCTCGTGCCGGGCGACCTCGGCGAGGATGTCGTCGATCGCCTGCCAGCCGCCACCGTGGAAGGAATATTCGGTATCGCACCACACGCAGCGCAACGGGCAGCCGGTAAGCCGGATGAACACGGTGCGCCAGCCGATCGCATCGGCCTCGCCCTGCACGGAGTGGAAGATCTCGGTGATGCGCAGCCGATCGGTCGCCGCCCCGGTGGGACGAGCTTCGGCCGCGCCCGTGTCGATCCCAGCCACGGCGGTCATCTCAGTGGGCCGACTGCAGCTGGATCCGGTTCAGGCGCTCCTGCGCCAGACTGGCCACTTTCGAGCCGGGATATTTGCGGATCACATCCTGCAGCGTGGCTTGCGCCTCGCCGGTCTTTTTCAGCTCGAACTGGGTATAGCCCACCTTGAGCAGCGCATCGGGCGCCTTGTCGCTCTGCGGGAACTGGCTCAGCAGGCGCTGGAACGCCTCGAGGGCCACCGCGTAGTTGGTGGTGACGTAGTACGACTCGCCCAGCCAGTACCACGCATTGGGCGCGAGCGAGCTGTCCGGGTGCTGCTGGATGAAGTCGCGGAAACCGCGCGAGGCATTGATGTAATCGCCGGCGCGCAGCGCCTTGAATGCCGTGTCGTAGGCCGCCTGCTCATCCGCGCTGGCGGGCGCCGGAGCGGCACTGCCCTGCGGCGCGGGGGTGCTGCCGGCCGGCGCCGATGCGGGCGTGGAAGCTGCCGTGTTGCCGCTGGCCTTGGCAGCCGGCACGCCGGTGGGCGACGCCGCTGCCGGGGTTCCCGCAGCCGGCGCGCCCTGGAGGCGAGCGATGCGTGAATCCAGATCGATGTACTGGGCCTTGCTCTTGTCCTCGAACTGCTGCAGCTGGTGCTGCAGCTCCTCGATCTGGCCCTGCAGCTGCTGCACCTGCGCCTGCAGTTGCTGCACCTGGTTGACCATGCCGATGCCACCCCGGTCCTGGTTCTGCGCCTGTTGCTCCAGGCGCGCGACGCGCTCGGCCAGGCTCAGACGAGAGTCCTGTGCGGACACGGGAGCGGCCACCAGCATGGCGGACGCCATCGCGCCCGCCATGCCGATACTGGCTGCAAAACGAGTAGCCAGACGGATCTTCACTACTGCGCCGTGTAGACGATATCGACGCGGCGGTTCTTGCTCCAGCAATCCTCGTTGTGCTCACGGCACACCGGCTTTTCCTTGCCGTAGGAGATCACTTCGATCTGGCCAGCCGAACCACCGGCCGCCTGCAGGGCGTCGGAGACGGCATTGCCGCGACGCTCGCCGAGGCCGAGGTTGTACTCGCGCGTGCCGCGCTCGTCGGCGTTGCCCTCGAGACGGACGTGGGCTTCCGGACGATCCTGCAGATACTTGGCGTGGCACGCCATGATCTGCTGGAACTCCGGCTTGATCTCGGTCTTGTCGAAATCGAAGTACACAACGCGCTGGCGCAGGCAGGCGTCGGTATCGAGAGCGCCCAGCTTGAACTTGCCGTCGTCCTGGACGGGCTGGGTGACGGGGGCGGGGGCGGGCTCGGGCTGCGGAGCGGGCTTGACTTCCTGCTTCTTGGAGCAGGCGGCCGCGCCTACGCAGAGCAGGGCGACCAGGGCGACGCGAACGGTCTTTTTCATGGTGACGTTCCTTACAAACGGGTTTGAGTTCCGACAGTCAATGACGATTGCGGTTACGGGACAGCATGCGCCGGTGGTCCGGCTGTTCTTTTGACTTGAAAAGTCGGCATGGCGGGTTGCCTCGCCATCGACTGACGAGCCGCGATCGATTACCTCGCGACCCCTTGACCGAAAGAACGCCCGAAAGCGCCCTCACGGGCCCACTCCGTGGGCTGCCGGGCCGGCGATGGGGGCCGCCCGGAGAATTTCAATGCTGCCGGTACGGCCCCCAGCTGGGTTCACGGACATCGCCATCGGAGAGCACGAGGCGCTGCCGGACCAGGCCGTCGGCCGAAACGGCATAAAGCACACCGCGACGACCTTCGATGGCGGCGTACAAAAGCATGCTGGCATTCGGGGCAAAGCTGGGCGACTCGTCGATGGAACCCGGGGACAGGAACCGCACCTGTCCGCCCAGACTATTGTCCATGACAGCAATACGATACACATTACCGTTGCCCTGCACCATGGCGATCTGATTGCCATCGTAGCTCACCGAGGCCTCGGCGTTGTTCTGCCCCTGGAAGCTGATGCGCTCGGGGGCGCCGCCGGTGGATGGCATCCTGTAGATCTGCGGCTGGCCGGAGCGGTCGGAGGTGAAATAGATGCTCTGTCCGTCCGGCGACCAGGTCGGCTCGGTGTCGATCGACAGGTTGTTGGTCAGCCGCGTTTCCTTGCGGGTGGCCATGTCGAGCACGAAGATTTCCGGATTGCCCACATACGACAGCGACACGGCCAGCTTGCTGCCATCCGGCGACCACGCCGGAGCGCCGTTGATGCCGCGGCTGTGGGCTTCCACCAGTTGGCGCGAGCCGGTGGTGATGTCCTGCACATAGATATTGGAGTTGCCACTCTCGAAGGAGACGTAGGCGATCTTGCGCCCGTCCGGCGACCAGGCCGGCGACAGCAGCGACTCGCGCGAACGTGCGACCACCTGCGGGTTGTAGCCGTCCGAGTCGGCCACGATCAGCGAATAAGTAGTGTTGTTGCCCAGGCCGACCGCGGTGATGTACGCGATGCGCGTCCAGAAGGCGCCGCGCACGCCGGTGATCTTCTCGTAGATCTGGTCGGCGATCTGGTGCGCCACGCCGCGCAGGTCGCCGGCCGGACCGGTGAAGGACTGTGCCAGCAGGCTCTGCTGCTTGTTCACGTCCCACAGCTCGTAGTCGACCCTGAGCATGCCGCCGCCGACGTCGCTGACGCGGCCCACGGTGATGTAGTCCTGCTTGAGCAGTCGCCAGGTGGCGAACTTGATGTCCGAGCCCTTGGACGGGAATTCCACGATCTCACTCTTGGCCAGCGCGCGGAACTTGCCGTAGCGGTTGAAATCGTTGCGCATCACGTCGGCGATGTCAGTCGGCAGCGGCGCGCCGCCATCCTGCGCGAAGGGCACCACGGCGATCGGGGTCGCCGTCTTGACGCCACCGACGATATCGACGTTGAGCGTCTGTGCCCCGACGGGCGAGGCGAGAAACGTGCCGAGCAGCAGGAAGGCCAGGGCCAGCAACAGATGGGATTTACGCATGGGCTTGATCATTGCGGCCTGAAGGTGAAGGTGAGATCACGCTGGAACACGCGTTCGAAGCCCTTGTAAGGCAAGGGTTGGGCACGCAGCACCGCGTTCTCGACCGAGCGGCGTCCGGCTTCGTCGTACGGACAGCTGCTGTCGACCCTGGCGCTCATCACATCGCCGCCAGGCAGTTGGGTGATGTGCACGACGCACGGCAAAGCCGGCATGTTATCCGGGCGCAGCCAGTTCTGCGTGACCGCGTTCTGAATCGCCGCTTGATACTTGGCCAGCAGGCTGTCGTCCTTGCCGTTGGTGCCGCTCTGCCGCTGTTCGGCCGCAGGAAGATCCGGCGAGCCATCGTCCCTGGCATTCTTGAGGTCCTTGAGCTGCTGCTCGGCCTGACGCTTCCTGTTGTCGGCCTGTCGGGTGGCCGCCGACGCCTTGTCGAGCTGGGCGAATAGCTGGTCGATCTTCTTCTTTTCCTCTTCCTTCTTCCTGGCCGCCTGGGCGTCCAGTTCGGCCTGGCGCTGGCGCTGCTTCTCTTCCTGCTCGCGCCTGGCCTCCTCGGCCTTCTGCATGGCGTCGGCCACCACCTTTTCCTGGTCGACCACGTCCGGATGCTCCGGCGGCGGCGGCAGCGTCTTCACCGGTGGCGCCTGCACGGTGGGCGTCGGCAGAGGCACGGCCGGCGGCGGCGGCATGGTATCGGGCACCGGCCGGGTCTTGGCCGGCTTGGGCGGCGGTGCGCCGGTGGGGCCGATCAGCACGGCCTCGATCGGCTGGCCCGGCAGCTCCAGCGGCTTGGCACAGGCGATCGGGTTCCAGCCGGCCGGCAGGTGCAGCCGCTCGAACCACTGCTCGAACGTGGTGCACGGCAGGATCGCCAGATAGAGAAACGTCAGGATGCCCAGGTGCAGGACGGCCGCCAGCACCACCGCCATGGGCGTGCGCTTACTTTCGTCCATCGGACGCGCTCGTCCCCTGCGGCGGCTGGCTCATCAGACCGACCTTGGCCACGCCGGCCTGCTGCAGGTCGGCCAGCACCTGGTAGACGCCGTCGTACTTGCCGTCGCGGTCGCCGGCCACCAGCACGCTGATGTCCGGATTGGCCTTGACGAAGGCGCCCACCTTGGTCTTGAGGCCCTCCTCGTCGATGGCTTCCTTCTTGGCATCGCCCAACGTGAGGAACAGCCTGCCGTCGGCGCCCACGGAGATGATCACCGGGTTCTTCTTGTCCTTCAGCGAGCGGGCGTTGGCCTGCGGGAGATTCACGTCGACATTCGCGTTGAGCATCGGCGTGGTGACCATGAAGATGATCAACAGCACCAGCATCACGTCGATGTAGGGCACGACGTTGATCTCGGACTTGAGCTTGTATCGCTTGCGGTGACTGGGGCGCATGGGGCAGGCCTCAGCGGACGTCGTCGGACTGGATCTGCCGCTGCAGTACCGAGGAGAACTCCTCCTGGAACACCTCGTAGCGCGAGGCGATGCGCTCGATGCGGTTGGCGTAGCGGTTGTAGGCCCAGACGGCCGGAATCGCGGCGAACAGGCCCATCGCGGTGGCGATCAGCGCCTCGGAAATGTGCGGCGCGACCGCGGCGATGGTCACGTCCTTCATTTCGCCCAGGCCCTGGAAGGCACCCATGATGCCCCACACCGTGCCGAACAGGCCGACGTACGGGCTGATCGAACCGACGTTGGCCAAGAATTCCAGGTTGCGCTCCAGCAGGCCGATCTCGCGGGTGCCGGCCACGCGCATGGCGCGCTCGGAGCTTTCCATCACCACGCGCATGTCGCTGGCCTTGCGCTGGCGCTGGCGGGCGAACTCGCGAAAGCCGGACTCGAAGATGGTTTCCATGCCGCCGTTCTCGGCGCCGCCGTTGCTCACCTCGCGAAACAGCTGGGCCAGGTCGCCGCCGGACCAGAAGCGCTCCTCGAACGCCTCGGCGCTCTCCATCGCTGCCTTCATCTGCGCGTACTTGCGGATGATGATGACCCACGACATGAAGGAGAACGCCAGCAGCACGAGCATCACCAGCTGTACCGGCATGCTCGCTTCCGCGACCAGCTTGAAAATGTTCAGTCCACCGTTCATGGCGTGGGAGTTCTCCGCGGGAATGAGGTCAGGGGGGAAGGCCTGGAATGGCATCGTCCGGTATCCGTACCGGCACCATGCGCTCGACGTCGACGCACGCCACACGCACCTGGGCCTGGATGAGCCTGGTACCGTCGCGGCGCTGGATGGCCTGGCCGAAAAGAATACTGGCAGCGCGGCGCTCTTTGACTTCGACCGCCACGAGCAGTTCATCGTCCAGCAGGGCGGCCTTGAGGAAATCGATGTGCATCGAGCGCACCAGGAAGGCCAGTCCGGTGCGCGCCTTGAACGCGGACTGCTCCACCCCGAGGCTGCGCAGCCATTCGCTGCGGGCGCGCTCCATGAAGCGCAGGTAGCTGGCGTGGTAGACCACGCCGCCGGCATCGGTGTCTTCCCAGTAGACGCGGACCGGCCATTCGAAAGGGGGCATCGTCGGGCTCTCCTGCAGAAAGGGGGGGAAGCAGACGCCGCGGCGTGTCAGGGCTCATCCGGCGCGGCGGCAAACAGGTCCGGCGCCAGCGCCTGGCGCGGCGGCGGGCTGAGGCCCAGATGCCTCCAGCCCTTGGCACTGACCATGCGGCCACGCGCGGTGCGCACCAGGTAGCCCTGCTGGATCAGGTACGGCTCGACCACGTCCTCCAGCGTGCCGCGGTCCTCGCTGAGCGCGGCGGCCAGCGACTCCACGCCCACCGGGCCGCCGTCGAAGTTCTCCACGATCAGCGCGAGCAAGCGGCGGTCCAGCTCGTCGAAGCCCTGCGGATCGACCTTCAGCATGCCCAGCGCGGCCTGCGCCGCCGCCGGCGTGATGGCGCCCTCGGCGCGCACCTCGGCATAGTCGCGCACGCGGCGCAACAGCCGGTTGGCGATGCGCGGCGTGCCGCGGGCGCGGCGGGCGATCTCCTGCGCGCCTTCCAGTTCACAGGCGATGCCCAGGATCTTTGCCGCGCGGCGGACGATGTCGGTCAGCTCGTCGGCGGTATAGAACGCCAGCCGCTGCACGATACCGAAGCGGTCGCGCAAGGGGGCCGTAAGCATCCCGGCTCGCGTGGTGGCGCCGATCAGGGTGAACGGCGGCAGGTCCAGCTTGATCGAGCGGGCGGCCGGGCCCTCGCCGATCATGATGTCGATCTGGAAGTCCTCCATCGCCGGATACAGCACCTCCTCGACCACCGGCGACAGGCGGTGGATCTCGTCGACGAACAGCACGTCGTGCGGTTCGAGGTTGGTCAGCAGCGCGGCCAGGTCGCCGGCGCGCTCCAGCACCGGGCCGGAAGTGGAGCGCAGATTGACGCCGAGCTCGTTGGCGATCACGTGACTGAGCGTGGTCTTGCCCAGTCCGGGCGGGCCGAAGATCAACACGTGATCCAGCGCCCCGCCGCGCTTCCTGGCTGCCTCGATGTAGATCGACAGCTGCTCGCGCACCGCCTGCTGGCCCAGGTATTCGGCCAGCCGCCGGGGCCGGATGGTGGCTTCCAGCGCGTCGTCGTCGAGCTGGGCGGCGGCGGTGATGATGCGGTCGGTCATGCCGGTGATTATGGCAGGCGCAACGGACGGCAGGCGCACACCCTGTGCGCGATGACATTCCATCATGCGCGGGTCAGCGGCACGCAAAGCGTTCGCGCACAGGGTGCTAGATCTCCACCTGCGCGCCCAGCTCGATCAGCCGGTTGCCGGGGATCTGGAAGAACGCGGTGGCCGGCAATGCGTTGCGTGCCATGAAGGCGAACAGCTTGTCGCGCCACAGTGCCATGCCCGGGCGACGCGCATCGGCCACGATGTTCTCGCGCGAGAGAAAGAAGGTGGTGTCCATCAGGTCGAACGGCAGGCCGCTGCGCGAGCACTGGGCCAGCGCCAGCGGGATATTGGGGGTCTCGGCGAAGCCGAAGCGCAAGGTGAGGCTGTAGAAGGCGCTGCCGAGCTCTTCCACCTGGATGCGTTCCTCCGCCTCGGCCACCGGGGTCTCCAGCGTCTCGGCGGTCAACAGCACGTTGCGCTCGTGCAGCACCTTGTTGTGCTTGAGGTTGTGCAGCAGCGCGTGCGGCACGGCGTCCTGGTTGGCGGTGAGAAACACCGCCGTGCCTGGCACCCGCAGCGGCGGATGCTCGGTAACGTTCAAGATGAACGGCTGCAACGCCAGGCCGCCCTGCTTGATCTCGCGCACCACCAGTTCGCGGCCGCGGCGCCAGGTCGACATCAACACGAAAATGATCAGCCCCAACGCCAGCGGGAACCAGCCGCCATGCTCGGCCTTGATTATGTTCGCGCCGAAAAAGGCGATGTCCACGGTGAGGAATAGCACGCCGACCGCGAACACCTGGAGCAGGCTCCATTTCCACTGGTAACGCGCGACGATCAGCGCCAGCAGCGTGGTGATCACCATCGTGCCGGTCACCGCGATGCCGTAGGCCGCCGCCAGATTCGCGGAGTGGCGGAAGCCGAGCACCGCGCCGAGAATCAGCAGCATCAACACGCGGTTGACCCATGGCAAAAAAATCTGCCCGGCCATGTCGTGCGAGGTATGCACCACCGGCATGCGCGGGAGGTAGCCGAGCTGAATCGCCTCGCGGGTCATCGAGAATGCGCCGGAGATCACCGCCTGCGAGGCGATCACCGTCGCCATGGTCGCCAGGACGACCATCGGATACAGCAGCGGCGGCGGCACCAGCAGATAAAATGGATTGGCCGCCGTCTTCGGATCGCTGAGCACCAGCGCGCCCTGGCCGAAATAGTTGAGCAGCAACGCCGGCAGCACGAAGCTAATCCAGGCCAGCCGGATCGCGCGTTTGCCGAAGTGGCCCATGTCCGCGTACAGCGCCTCGGTGCCCGTCACGGTCAGCACCACGGCGCCGAGCGCGAAAAACGCCACGGCGTGATTGTGCAGGAAGAACCTCACTGCGTAGACCGGACTGACCGCCGCGAGCACCTGCGGATGTTGCACGATGCCATACACGCCGAGCGAGGCGATGCTGAGGAACCACAGCACGCAGATCGGTCCGAACACCGCGCCGATCTTGCCGGTACCGTGCTTTTGCAGCCAGAACAGGCCGAGGATCACCACGACCGTGATCGGCACCACCCAATCCTTCAGCCCCGGCGCCGCCACCTCCAGGCCCTCGACCGCCGACAGCACCGAGAGCGATGGCGTGATCACACCGTCGCCGTACATCAGCGCCGCACCGAAAATCGCCAGCACCGCAATCAGCGCCGGCAGGCGCGGAATGCCGCGCACGCTGCGCCGGGCCAACGCCATCAGCGCCATGATGCCGCCCTCGCCCTTGTTGTCGGCGCGCAGGATGAACAGCATGTACTTCACCGTCACCACCACGATCAGCGCCCAGAACATCAAGCTCAAGCCGCCCAACACGTTCACCGGCTCGGGCGTGATGCCTTTTTCGGCGAGCACCGTCTGCAAGGTGTACAGGGGACTGGTGCCGATGTCGCCGTACACCACGCCGATCGCGCCGAGCGTGAGCCGAAACAGGCGCTGCCGGGTTTCCGCCGGGAATTCCGAGTGCGTCTGGGCGTTTTCCATGATCACGTCCCCAATGCGGCGCGCAGCGCCTTGCGAATGATGGTTTCGGCGCTGTCGCCGTCGGCGGCCACCTTGTGCACCAGCCGCGCCACCTCGGCCGGCTTGTAGCCGAGCTGCTGCAGCGCCACCGTCGCCTCGCCGGACGCATCGAGCGGCCCGGCCGCGCTCGCCGGCATGCCGGGCAGGCTCGCCGCCGGACCGTCCACCCGATCACGCAGTTCCACCACGATACGCTCGGCGGTCTTCTTGCCGATGCCGGGGATCCTGGTGAGCGCCACCACGTCACCGGCATGCACCAGCCGCGCAAAGTCGCTGGTCGACACGCCGGACAGCACGGCCAGCGCGATCTTCGCGCCGATGCCGCTGACCTTGAGCAGGTTGCGGAACAGCGTGCGCTCGGCCTCGTGCATGAAGCCGTAGAGCGCCACGCTGTCCTCCTTCACCGCGTGGTGGGTGAGCAGGATCACTTCCTTGCCGCTGGCCGGCAGCTCGTAGATGGTCGACATCGGCGCTTCCAGCTCGTAGCCCACGCCACCGACGTCGATCAGCAGCCACGGCGGCTGCCTGGACACGAGCGTGCCGCGCAGACGACCGATCATCGCCCGCGCCTCCACGCCGTGCGCGCAATGCCGACGCGGACCAGGCTGGCGCGCGTATGCGCATGGGTGACAGCGATCGCCAGCGCATCGGCGGCATCGGCCTGCAGCGGCCCCTTCAGCCCGAGCAGGACGCCTACCATGTGCTGTACCTGGGCCTTGTCACCGCGGCCGCGGCCGACCACCGACTGCTTCACTTCGGTTGCTGCGTACTCGTGCACCACGATCCCCTGACTGACCACCGCACAGATCGCGGCGCCCCTGGCCTGTCCCAGCTTCAGCGCGGAATCCGGATTGCGCGCCATGAACACCCGCTCGATCGCGCACTCGGCCGGTTGATGGGCGGCGATGATGTCACACAGGCCGTCAAAGATGCATTTCAGGCGCAGCGGGAAGGTGGCCTCGCCGGCCACCGCGAGCGCGCCGTGGAACACATGCGACAACTTGCCATGCCCATCGACATCGATGATGCCCAGGCCGGTGCGCTGGCTGCCGGGGTCGATGCCGAGGATGCGGGTGGTCATGTCATGCGCGGGTGCAACGCGGCCGAAGGCCGGCGCTGCGTCAGCCGACGGCCTCGGCCGGCAGCAGCGCGTTGTGGTAGACCTCGCTGACGTCGTCGAGCGCGTCGAGGCGTTCGAGCAGGTCCTGCAGCGTCTCCTGCGCCTCGTCCGGCACGGCGACACGATTGTTCGGACGCATCACCACGCCGGCATGCGACGACTCCAGCCCCGCGGCGATCAGCGCCTGCTGCACCGACTCGAAGTTCTCCGGCGCGCACAGCACGATGCTCTCGCCGTGCTCGTTGACCACGTCGTCGGCGCCCGCTTCGAGCGCGGCCTCCAGCACTCTCTCCTCGGCTGCCTCGTTGCCGCCGGTGGCGAACACGATCTCGCCGCAGCGGGTGAACTGGAACGCCACCGAGCCGCTGGTGCCCAGGTTGCCGCCGTGGCGGGTCAGCGCGTGGCGCACGTCGGCCACGGTGCGGGTGGGGTTGTCGGTGAAGCATTCGATGATCAGCGCGATGCCGGCCGGGCCGTAGCCCTCGTAGCGCAGTTCCTCCATGTCGGCGCCACCGTCGGCGCCCGAACCGCGCTTGATCGCGCGCTCGATGGTGTCCTTGGTCATGTTGGCGGCCAGCGCCTTGTCCACCGCCGCGCGCAGGCGGGGGTTGCCGGCCGGGTCGGCCACGCCGGCGCGGGTGGCGACGGTGATCTCGCGGATGAGCTTGGTGAACACCTTGGCGCGCTTGGCGTCTTCGGCGTTCTTGCGACCTTCGATGGACGGGCCTCTACCCATGGCGCTGCACAACCTGATCTGGTGATGAAGCGCGGAATTTTACTCTATCCGCCGTGCGACGGTGGCGCCGGCTCAACCTGCCGCTGGCGGCTCGCCAACGTCAGCCGCGGCAAAATGCCCCTCGCGCAGGAAACGCGCGGTGAGCCGTGCCACCTCGGCGGAAAACAGCAGCCCCATGTGGCTGGCGTCGACCACGCAGTGATCGGCCAACCCGGGCAGCCGCGTCTCGGAGACCGCCACGGTGCCGTCATGCTCGCCCTCGATGTGCGCGAGCACGGCCCCCAGGCCGATCGGCGAGCGCCCGGCGATCATGCCGACTTCGCGCGGGTCATCCCAGCATTCGAAGCCCTTTTCGAGCAGATCGCGGTTGTGGCCGAGCAGCACTTCGCCGCTGCGGCCAAGGCCGGAAAATTCGCGTGCCGCGGCACTGCCGCGCAGGGGGGAACCCAGGCACACCACCCGCCCGGGCGGCAGCTCGGTGGCGCCATGGCACACCTGCAGCGCCAGCAGCCCGCCGAGGCTGTGGCCGACCAGATGGACGGTGCTGCCGGACTCGCCCAGTTCGGTCATGTGCTCGTGCAGCCGTTCCAGGATGCGCTCGCGCGTGTTGGCCACGCTGAGGTAGTCGAAGCGATGGACGCGGAAGCCCGCCTCCATCATCCGCCGGTGCAGCATGGCCAGCGCGAAGCCGCGCATCCACAGGCCATGCAGCAGGATGACGTGCTCGATCATCGCGCGCGACCGTGCAGATCAACGCGACGTCGCGCCGCCGACACGCCCGGCGCAAGCCATCGCATCGCCCGCTTCCCGAGCATCAAACCGCCTTGGCCGGCTCCGGCGCCGCCACGGCCACGTGCAGTTCCCTGAGCTGGCTCGCGGCCACCGGCGAGGGCGCATCGGTCATCAGGTCCTGCGCGCTGGTGGTCTTGGGGAAGGCGATCACGTCGCGGATCGACTCGGTACCGGCCATCAGTGCGGCGATGCGATCGATGCCGAAGGCCAGGCCGCCGTGCGGCGGCGCGCCGAACTTCAGCGCCTTGAGCAGGAAGCCGAACTTCATCTCGGCCTCCTCGGCACCAATGCCGAGCAGCTCGAACACCGCGCTCTGCATGTCCGGCCGGTGGATACGGATCGAACCACCGCCGATCTCGTTGCCGTTGAGCACCATGTCGTAGCCGCGGCTCACCGCGTTGGCGGCGTTCGCCTTGAGCTCGGCGATGTCGTCGACCTTGGGCGCGGTGAACGGGTGATGCAGGGCGACGAAGCGCTTTTCCTCCTCGTCGTATTCGAACATCGGGAAGTCGGTGACCCACAGCGGCTTCCAGCTGTTCTCGACCAGGCCGCGATCCTTGCCGAGCTTCAGCCGCAGCGCACCCATGAAGTCG
>WOYI011148436.1_pt1 | contig 18001 bp, 16 predicted proteins | sample 6423411 | NCBI WGS metagenome assembly WOYI01 (sample SAMN13441803, study PRJNA592873) | oil field metagenome | biome: oil field; feature: oil-well bore; material: oil-contaminated soil; isolation source: oil-contaminated soil from oil-well borehole | place: Germany: Wietze | collected 2016-10-18 ...
GGCCTTGCGCACGCGCAGGTCCGAGAGGAACGGGTGCGGGTGCTTGGCGGTGGCGCGCTCACCTTCCGGCAGGTCGGGCGACGGGTCGGTCCAGTTCATCTCGATCCGCTCGACGAGTGTGCCGAAGGCCGACATCGCCTCGCCCTTGCCGGCGGCCGCCATGCCCGCGAGGACATCGGGGGCGAGCTGGAGGTTCCAGGCATAGTCGAATTCGCCGGTCTCGAGCACCGCGCGGCCCGCCGCCGCCGCATCGCCGCCGCCCTTGAAGGTCAGCGTGGCGAAGGCCGGCTTCGCCGGATCGCGGTAGTTCGGGTTGGCCGACATCGAGATCACGTCGTTCGGCCTGAACTCATCGACCTTGAAGGGGCCGGTGCCGATCGGGCCGAAATTCGCGTCGGTGCATTCCGGCGCCCTGGCGCCCATGCAGTTCTCGAACTGCGCCTTCTGCAGGATCGGCGACTGGCCGCCCATGAACGGGCCATAGGGGTTCGGCTTCGGTTCCGTGAACGAGATCTTCACGGTCAGGTCATCGAGCGCCTCGACCTTGTCGATGCCCTCGAACTTCGCGAGCTGCGCGCAGCCGCCTTCGGGATGCATGCAGTATTCGGCGGTGAAGACCACGTCGGCCGAGGTGACGGGCGAGCCGTCCGACCAGAGGAGGCCGGGCTTCAGCTTCCAGGTGATCGAGGTCAGGTCTTCGCTGACGCCGCCATTGCCGAGGGTCGGGATGTCCTCGACGAGGAAGGGAACGAGGTTGCCCTTCTCGTCATAGCGGCCAAGCGGCTCGATCACGAGGCTGGAGCTTTCGATGTCCTTGGTGCCCGACGACAGATACGGGTTCAGGATCGAGGGCGCCTGCCAGTAGATGATGTTCACATGGCCGTCCGCGCCGCGTTCCGCGAAGGCCGCGGGGGCCAGCGCGAAGGACGCCGCTGCGCCCAGTAGGGCTGTTCTCATCTTCATTCTAGACTCCTTGTTGGGTGCTCTTTGATGCCTCGGATGCCGCCGTTTGCCCGGCGGTCGTCTTGGTGTCGTCGTAAAGGTGGCAGGCCGTGTAGCGGCCTGGCTCCACCTCGCGGAAGGCGGGCTCCACGGTCTTGCAGATCTCCATCACCTTCGGGCAGCGGGTGCAGAAGTTGCAGCCTTCGGGCGGGTTCGCGGGCGAGGGCACGTCGCCGGTCAGGATGATCCGGCGGCGTTCGGTCTCCACATCCGGGTCGGGTTCCGGCACGGCGGAGAGAAGCGCCTGGGTGTAGGGGTGGAGCGGCGTGGCATAAAGGTCGTCGCGGGGCGCAAGCTCCACGATCTGGCCGAGATACATCACCGCGACCCGGTCGGCGATGTGCCGGACCATGGAAAGGTCGTGGGAGATGAAGAGGTAGGTGAGGCCAAGCCGGTCCTGCAACTCTTCGAGAAGGTTCACCACCTGGGCCTGGATCGAGACGTCGAGGGCGGCGATCGGTTCGTCGCAGACGATGAATTTCGGGTTGAGCGCGAGGGCGCGCGCAATGCCGATCCGCTGGCGCTGGCCGCCCGAGAATTCGTGCGGATAGCGGTTGGCGAAGTTGCGGTTGAGCCCGACCTGGTCCATCAGCTCGTAGATCCGCGCGAGCTTTTCGGCCTTCGAGAGCGTCGTGTGCTCGGACAAAGGCTCGCCGATGATCGCGGCGACGGTCATGCGGGGATTGAGGCTCGCCTGCGGGTCCTGGAAGACCATCTGCATCGTCGGGCGCATGGTGCGCAGGTCCGACTGCGACGAGGTGCCGATCTCGCGCCCGTCGATGCGGATCGAGCCGGCGGTGGGGTCGTAGAGCCTGAGGATCACCCGGCCGCAGGTCGACTTGCCGCAACCGCTTTCGCCGACGAGGCCGAGGGTCTCGCCCTCGTAGATATCGAACGAGACGTTGTCGACCGCCTTCACGTCGCCGACCCGGGTGCGGAAGATGCCGGCGGTGATCGGGAAATACATCTTGAGGCCCGCGACCTCGACGAGCTTTTTGCGGCCGGGTGTCGGGGCGGCGTCAAGCACGGGCGCCTCCGGTCTCGGGGTCCCAGAAGCAGGCGGCGTCGTGGCCGGGGCCGATCGGGTGGCGGAGCGGATTCTCCCGCTCGCAGCGCTCGAAGGCATGCGGGCAGCGGCGGCGGAAGGCGCAGGCGGCCGGCGCCGCGGTCAGGATCGGCGGCTGGCCCTCGATCACGTTCAGCTTCTCGGCGCGTTCGCCGCGCACCGACGGGATCGTTCTCAGAAGCGCGCGGGTATAGGGGTGGCGCGGGTTGTGAAACAGCTCCCTCGCCGGGGCCTGTTCGACGATCTGGCCGCCATACATCACGATCACCCGGTCGGCGATGCCGGCGATGACGCCGAGATCGTGGGTGATCCAGACGATCGCCATGCCGAGCTTTTGCCGAATGTCGCGCACCAGTTCGAGGATCTGTGCCTGGATCGTCACGTCGAGCGCCGTCGTCGGTTCGTCCGCGATCAGCACCTTCGGGTCGCAGGCCAGCGCGATGGCGATCATCACCCGCTGCCGCATGCCGCCGGAGAACTGGTGCGGATAGTCGTTCAGCCGGCGTTCGGCATCGGAAATGCCCACGAGATCCAGAAGCTCCCGCGCCCGCTTCTTCGCGCCGGCCTTGTCGAGCCCCATGTGTTTGCGCAAGGGCTCCATGATCTGGTAGCCGACGGTGAAGACCGGATTGAGCGAGGTCATCGGGTCCTGGAAGATGAAGCCGATATCGGCGCCGCGCACCTCGCGCAGATGCTCGGGCGAGCATTTCAAGAGGTCCTCGCCGCCGAAGAGCACCTGGCCTTCGCGCACATCGGCGGGCGGCGAGGGCAGAAGGCCGATCAGCGACATCATCGTCACCGACTTGCCCGAGCCGCTTTCGCCGACGACGCCGAGAAGCTCGCCGGGTTTCAGGTCGAAGCTGACGGAATTGACGGCATGAACCTCGCCGCCGCGCGTCCTGAAAACCGTCTTCAGGCCCTTGACGTCAAGGACGGGCATGGCCCCATCGGGCATATATCGCTCCCAGTCGGATTATTATCTTTTGTTTTGTCCGGTCTTCGGCCGGTTTTCCGCCCCCGAGTGTTAGCCATTTTCCGGCATCCGGCAACACCGAATTCTGTTGCGTTCCGGCGGGTTATTTCCGGCATATCGCCGGTGAAATCCGGCATATCGCCGCCCCTTGACCCCGCCGGGCCGCGCGGTCAGGGTCGCGGAGCACGGCAAAGGGGATGGGCATGGGCACGATTGCGGAGGCACGGCGGATTCTGGAGCGGCTCGTGGCCTTTCCGACGGTGAGCCGCGACAGCAACCTCGCACTGGTCGACTGGGTCGAGGACTACCTCGCCGGGTTCGGCGTCGTCGCGCACCGTATCTACAATGCCGAGGGGACGAAGGCCAGTCTCTGGGCCTCGGTCGGGCCCGCGGTGGCGGGGGGCGTGATCCTCTCGGGCCATACCGACGTGGTGCCGGTCGACGGGCAGGACTGGTCGGGCGATCCCTGGACGGTGACGGAACGGGGCGGCCGGCTTTACGGGCGCGGCACCTGCGACATGAAGGGCTTCGACGCGCTGGCGCTCGCCGCCGTGCCGCTGGCGCTCAAGGCCGGGGTGAAGCGGCCGTTGCAGATCGCGCTTTCCATCGACGAGGAGGTCGGCTGCGCCGGCTGCATCCCGATGGTCGCGGAGATGGCCGCGACCGCGCCGAAGGCGGCCGCCGTGATCGTCGGCGAGCCGTCGCGGATGCGGGTCGTCACCGGCCACAAGGGCGGGATCGGCTTCGACACGCGGCTCAGGGGCTTCCCGGTCCATTCCTCGATGATGCACGAGGGCGTCAACGCGATCATGGAGGCGGCGAACCTGATCGAATGGGCGAATGCCCGGAACGCCGAGAACCGGGCGAAGGTGCCGGGGCCGCTGGCCTCGGTCTTCGATCCGCCCTGGACCACGGTCCATGTCGGCCAGATCGAGGGCGGGACGGCGCACAACATCACCGCCGAACATTGCCGCATGGGTCTCGATTTCCGGGTCGTGCCGGGCGAGGACGGCGAGGCCTGGGCTGCGGCCTACGCCGCCGTGGTGGCCGGGGTCGCGGCCGGAATGAAGGCGGTGCGGCCGGAGGCGGGAATCACGTTGCACCGCCAGTTCGACGTGCCGCCGCTGGTGCCCGAGGCGGAGGGCGCGGCCGAGCGGCTGGCCCGCGCCCTGACCGGCGACAACGCCACCCATGTCGTCAGCTACGGCACCGAGGCCGGGCATTTCCAGAAGGCGGGTTATTCGACCGTGGTCTGCGGACCGGGCGACATCGCCCAGGCGCATCAGGCCGACGAGTTCATCGAGATCGCGGAATTCGAGGCGGGGTGGCGGTTCATGAAGGGTCTTGTGGCCGAGCTTGCGCGATGACGTTCCCGATTACCGAAAAAAGCCCGGTCGGCTTTCCCGGTCCTCTGCCCGGCTCGACCGATGTCGTGGTGATCGGCGGCGGCGTCATCGGGGTGATGACCGCATGGTTTCTTGCGAAACGCGGGGTGAAGGTGGTCCTTTGCGAAAAGGGCCGGGTCGCGGGCGAGCAGTCGAGCCGCAACTGGGGCTGGGTGCGCCAGCAGGGCCGCGATCCGGCGGAGCTGCCGATCATGATCGAATCGCTCTCGATCTGGAAGCGGCTGGAGGCCGAGGCCGGGGCCGACCTCGGCTTCCGCCAGACCGGCGTCCTCTATGCCGCGAACGGGCAGAAGGACATGGCCGAGTTCGAGGCCTGGATGGTCCATGCGACGGCGCACCGGCTCGACACCCGGCTTCTCGGCCGGGCGGATATCGCGGCGCTCCTGCCCAATGCGGCGGGCTGGGTCGGTGGGCTCTGGACCGCGTCGGACGCGCGGGCGGAACCCTGGATCGCGGTGCCGCGTCTGGCCCGTGCGGCGGCCGGGGCAGGGGTGACCATCGTCGAGGACTGCGCGGTCCGGGCGCTCGACATTGCCGCCGGCCGGGTGGCGGGCGTGGTGACCGAAAAGGGCCGGGTGGCGGCCGACCGGGTGGTGCTTGCGGGCGGGGCGTGGTCCGCGCTCCTCGCGCGGGCGCATGGGGTGATCCTGCCGCAGCTTTCGGTCCGGGCGACGGTGGCGGCGACGGTGCCGATGGCTGAGGTCTTTTCCGGCGCCGCCGCCGACAGTCACTTCGCGGTCCGCCGGCGGCTTGATGGCGGCTACACGCTCGCCCCCGGCCATTTCCATGAATTCTTCATCGGCCCGGACGCGTTCCGGCACCTGCGCGCCTTCTGGCCGCAGATCCGCAAGGACATCTCGGGCACCCGCTTCCTGCCGGCGGCGCCACGGCACTATCCCGACGGCTGGGCCACGCCGCGGCATTGGCCGGCGGACGGGGAAAGCCCGTTCGAGCGGATGCGCATCCTCGATCCGCGCCCGAACCGGGCCGAGATCGAACGGTTGCGAAACCGCTTCGCTGCCGCCTTCCCGGCGCTCGGCCGGCCGGAGATCGCCACCGCCTGGGCCGGGATGATCGACACGATGCCCGACGTCGTGCCGGTGATCGACCATGCCGCGGCGCTGCCGGGCCTCACCATCGCCACCGGCCTGTCGGGCCACGGCTTCGGCATCGGCCCCGGGATGGGCCGCGTCGTCGCCGACCTGGTCGAGGGGCGGGCGCCGGGTCACGACCTCTCGCGGTTCCGCCTCGCGCGGTTCAGGGACGGGACGCGGATCGAGCCGGGGCCGGCGCTCTGAGCAGGCCTGCATTTCTTCTGTTCGAAAATACCTCGGGGGTCCGGGGGCAGCGCCCCCGCCGTCCGCCGCCTCAGAGCCGGTCGCGGAGCGAGAACCAGACCATCGCCAGCACCAGAAGCGGCCAGCGCAGCGTGACGCCGCCGGGGAAGGGGCGGGTGGGGAGAGATGCCATGACGTCGAAGCGCTCCGCCTGTCCGGCGATGGCCTCGGCGGCGAGCTTGCCGCCGAGCGTCGCGAGCGCGACGCCGTGGCCGGAATAGCCCGAGGCGGTGAGGACATTGCCGGCGAGCCGTTCGAAATGCGGCATCCGGTTCAGCGTGATGCCGAGGGTGCCGCCCCAGGCATGGGTGATCTTCGCGCCCGCCAATTGCGGATAGATCTCCAGCATCGGCTTTCGCACCAGCGCCGCGATGTCGGCCGGGAAACGGTAGCCGTAGCTTTCGGCGCCGCCGAAGAGCAGCCGGTTGTCCTCGGAAAACCGGAAATAGTTGATGACGAACTTCGAATCCGCCACCGCGTGATTGCCGCGGATGAGGGCGTCGCGCGCCTGCGGGCTCATCGGCTCGGTCGCGACGATGAAATTGTTGATCGGCATCACCCGCGCGGCGGTGCGGCGGTTCAGATGGCCGAGATAGCCGTTGCAGGCGAGGATGACGTGCCGGGCGGTGATCTTCGCGCCGTCGGTCTCCACCAGCGCGGGCGCGCCCTCGGTGATCTTCCGCACGGTCGAGTGTTCGTGGATGCGCACACCCTTCGCCGCCCCGGCGCGGGCAAGGCCGAAGGCGTAGCGCAGGGGATGGAGATGCCCGCCGCCCATGTCGATATCGCCGCCGTGATAGGCCGGCGAGCCGACGAGGTGGCGCATCTCTTCCCGGTCGAGCGGGCGGATCAGGTCGTAGCCGTAGTCGCGCGCCATCTTCCCGGCGTAGTCGCGGGAATGGGGCACAAGGCGCGCCCGGTGGCAGGCATGGATGATGCCGGAGGCGAAACCCGCCTCGGGCGCGTGGTCGGCCGCGAGCGCCTTCGTCAGCGCCACCGCCTCCTGCGCGAGGTCCCAGAACGCGCGGGCGCGGGTCTGCCCGACCATCTTCTCAAGCTCGTCCTGATCGAGCCGCTGGCCGGTCCCGACCTGGCCGCCGTTGCGCCCCGAAGCACCCCAGCCGACGCGGTGGGCGTCGAGAAGCACCACGTCATAGCCGCGTTCCGCCAGATGCAGCGCGGCGGAGAGCCCGGTGAATCCGGCGCCGACGACGCAGACATCGCAAGTCAGATCGCCAGTCGCCGCCGGGTAGGGGCCCGGCGCCTCGGCGCTGTCGGCATACCAGGACCGGGGATATTCCCCGGACCTGTCATTTGCGGTCAGGATGTCCATGCGGCCCCGCTCAGCCCGCTTTCAGAAGCCCGTCGGACTTCAGGCCGGCATAGCATTCGTCGAGCGATTTCGTCGCGCGCTCGATCAGGATGTCGATCTCGGACGGCGTGATCACCAGCGGCGGCGAGATGATCATCCGGTCGCCGACATGGCGCATCACGAGGTTGTTGGCGAAGCAGCGCTCGCGGCAGCGGTAGCCGACGGTGCCGGCCTCGGAGGCGAAGGCGGCGCGGGTCGCCTTGTTCGGCGTCAGCGCGATGGAGCCCATGAGCCCGACGAGCGCGGCCTCGCCCACCAGCGGATGATCCTCGAGCGCCTTCCAGCGTTCCATCAGATAGGGATGGGCGACGTTCTTCACATGCTCGACGATCTTCTCTTCCTGGATGATCTCGAGGTTCTTCAGCGCCACGGCGGCGGCGACCGGGTGGCCGCAATAGGTGTAGCCGTGGTTGAAGTCGCCGGCGCCGCCGACGGTCGCGGCGATCTCGTCGCAGACGATGGAGCCGCCGATCGGCGCATAGCCCGAGGAGAGGCCCTTGGCGATGGTCATGATATGCGGCTTGATGCCGAAGGTCTGGCTGCCGAACCAGTTGCCGGTGCGGCCGAAGCCGGTGATGACCTCGTCGGCGATCAGAAGGATGCCGTACTTGTCGCAGATGCGCTGGATCTCGGGCCAGTAGGTCGCGGGCGGAATGACCACGCCGCCGGCACCCTGCACCGGTTCGCCGATGAAGGCGGCGACGCGGTCGACGCCCAGCTCCTCGATCTTCGCCTCAAGCTCGCGGGCGCGCATGAGACCGAACTCTTCCGGGCTCATGTCCTTGCCTTCGCCATACCAGTAGGGCTGGCCGATATGGACGATGTTCGGGATCGGCAGGCCGCCCTGCGCCCAGATCCCCGCCATGCCACCGAGCGAGCCGCCGCCCATGGTCGAACCGTGATAGGCGTTCTTGCGGCTGATGATGATGTTCTTCTCGGGCTGGCCCTTCACGTCCCAGTAGCGGCGGACGAGGCGGATATTGGTGTCGTTCGCCTCGGACCCGGAGCCCGCGTAGAAGACGTGGTTGAGATCGCCCGGCGCCAGTTTGGCGATTTCGGCGGCGAGCGCGATCGCGGGCACATGCGAGGTCTGGAAGAAGGTGTTGTAGTAGCAAAGCTCCTCCATCTGCCGCGCGGCGACCTCGGCGATGTCCTTGCGGCCGTAGCCGACGTTGACGCACCAGAGGCCCGCCATCCCGTCGAGGATCTGCTGGCCTTCGCTGTCGGTGAGGTAGACGCCCTTGCCGCGGGTGATGATCCGCGCGCCCTTCTCGGCCAGTTCGGCATCGGCGGTGAAGGGATGCATGTGATGCGCGGCATCCAGCGCCTGAAGTTCCCTGGTGGGCATGTGATTGGTGATCTGGGTCATGGCGGAACCTGTCATCTGAGGGGCCGGTTGGCGTGTGGCGGAACGTCGTCCTCGGCCGGGTAGGGCGGGAGATCCGGGCGCTGTCCCCGTCGGGGCCGGTCGGCCGGACTCCCGTCGCTGCGGCGGGGGCTGCGGTCAGGATATGATCAAAATCGGCGCTGTCAACCGAATTTGATCAAATTCCGGAGCCGGCGAGCGACAACCTGACCTGATCGATTCCCTGCGCGATGTCACTTTCGAGCGCCCGCGCCAGCGCGCCGGCGTCGCCCGCCCGCATCGCGGCCAGCGCCTCGCCATGCCGGTCGGGCAGGTTCGAGGTGCCGTAGCGGCCGCAGACGACCCGCAGCGAAGGCCCGAACCGGAGCCAGAGCATATGCGCGATGGAGAGCAGGATCGGCGCTTCGGCGCGCTCGTAGAGCGTGAAATGGAAGCGGTAATTGTTCAGCAGATAGCGCTGCACATCGCCGGCCGAAATGGCCTGGTCGATATCCGCGTCGATCCGGGCCAGTTCCGCGATATCCTTGCTTTCCAACCGCTTGGCCGCCATGTGCGCCAGCCTCGGTTCGATCGTCAGCCGGGCGAAGGCCAGTTCGTCGAGCTGCGATCCGGTCAGTTGCGGCACCGAGACCCGGCGGTTGCCCTGCAGTTCCAGCGCGCCCTCGGCCGTGAGCTTGCGGATCGCCTCGCGCACCGGGGTCATGCCGGCTTCGAGGGTCGCCGTCAGGCCCTGGATCGTGACCGGCTGGCCGGGTGCGAGCTGGCCGAAGAGAATCATGTCGCGCAGCCGGCAATAGGTGATTTCGTGCGACGGCACTTTTCTGGGCGATTCGTCAGCGTCTCGTAGGTTTTTCATTCCCGTTCCTTGACAGGGGTCGCACGAAAATCCGTATCCTTCATAATAGATTGCGCTTCACGGAAATGCCATGTTGATTTGAGTCGCGAAATTTGATCAAAATGGCGAAACAAGAAGCACAACAAGCCATCAGACGGGCGAAGTCGCCCGGCTGACCACTCCAAGAGAACCGAGGAGGTACCATGAAGGTTACGGGGATGACGATGGCGGCGGCACTTCTGGCCGCAGGCATCGCAGGGGCCGAAGAGGTCCATGTCTACAACTGGTCGGACTATATCGACGAGGAACTGCTCGCCAAGTTCGAGGCCGAGACCGGAATCAAGCTGGTCTACGACGTGTTCGATTCGAACGAGTTGCTGGAAACCAAGATGCTTGCCGGTTCGTCCGGTTACGACGTCGTGGTGCCGACGGGCTCGTTCCTGCAGCGGCAGATCGAGGCGGGCGCGTTCCAGAAGCTCGACAAGGCGCAATTGCCGAACCTCGTCAACATGTGGGACGTGATCCAGGAGCGGACCGCGAAATACGATCCGGGCAACGAATACTCGATCAACTACATGTGGGGCACGACCGGGATCGGCATCAATGTCGGCAAGGTCAAGGAAGTCCTCGGCGAGGATGCGCCGGTGAACTCGCTGGCGCTGATCTTCGATCCGGCGAACATGGAAAAGCTGAGCCAGTGCGGCGTCCACATGCTCGACGCGCCGACCGAGATGATTCCGGCGGCGCTCAAGTATCTCGGCGAGGACCCGGACGCGCAGGACTTCGAGACGATCTCCAAGGTCGAGCCGGTGCTGACCGCGATCGCGCCTTATGTGCTGAAGTTCCATTCCTCGGAATACATCAACGCGCTCGCGAACGGGGACATCTGCGTCGCCTTCGGCTGGTCGGGTGACATCCTGCAGGCGCGCGACCGTGCGGCGGAAGCCAACAACGGGGCCGAGATCGCGTATCATATCCCGATGGAAGGCGCCCTGATGTGGTTCGACCAGATGGCGATCCCCGCCGATGCGCCGAACCCCGAGGCCGCGCACAAGTTCCTGAACTTCATCATGGATGCGCAGAATGCCGCGGCGGCGTCGAACTACGTCTACTACGCCAACGGCAACAAGGCCTCCCAGGAGTTCCTGAACGAGGACGTGATCGGCGACACCGCGATCTATCCGGACGCCGAGACGACCGCGAACCTCTACACCACAACGGCCTGGGACGCGAAGGTCAACCGCGACGTGACCAGGCTCTGGACCAAGGTGAAGTCGGGCACCTGATCCGACACGCCGGGACCCGCCCCGCGCCTGACCGGCGCGGGGCTTTTCACATGTGGGGGATATCATGGCCCAGCCCGCCAACCGTCCGGTCTTCGCGCCCTGGAACGATCCGGCCGAAAAGCCGCTGATCCGGTTCCAGAACGTCACCAAGAAATTCGGCGAGTTCGTCGCCATCGACGACCTGACGCTCGACATCTTCCGCCGCGAGTTCTTTGCGCTTCTGGGCCCGTCGGGCTGCGGCAAGACCACGCTGATGCGGATGCTCGCGGGGTTCGAGGCGCCGACCTCGGGCACGATCCTGCTCGACGGGGTCGACATCGCGCCGATCCCGCCGAACAAGCGGGCGACCAACATGATGTTCCAGAGCTACGCGCTCTTTCCCCATCTCACGGTCTGGGACAACATCGCCTTCGGGCTGAAACGCTCCGACATGCCGAAGGACAGGATCCCGGCGCGGGTCGAGGAGATGCTGCGCCTCGTCCGGCTGGAGAAGTTCGCCAAGCGCAAACCGCACCAGATCTCCGGCGGCCAGCGCCAGCGCGTGGCGCTCGCCCGGTCGCTCGCCAAGGCGCCGAAGCTGCTCTTGCTCGACGAACCCCTGGGCGCGCTCGACAAGAAGCTGCGCCAGGATACCCAGTTCGAGCTGATGGACATCCAGGAGAAGACCGGCACCACCTTCGTGATCGTCACCCACGACCAGGAAGAGGCGATGACGGTCGCCTCCCGCGTCGCGGTCATGGACCATGGCAAGATGATCCAGGTCGACACGCCGGACCGGATTTACGAGTCCCCGAATTCGGTTTACGTCGCGGACTTCATCGGCGACGTGAACATCGTCGAGGGCGCCGCGCGCCCGAACGGCGACAAGTATGCCATCGCCTGGGCCGAGGGCCAGCCCGAGATCGCCGCGACCTCGGCCGACACCATCGCGCCGGGCACGAAGGTGCATTTCGCGATCCGCCCCGAGAAGGTCGCCATCGCCTCCGAACGCCCCGAGGGCCGCGCCAACGTGATCGAGGGCACGGTCAGCGACATCGCCTATCTCGGCAATATCTCCACCTACAAGGTCGAGGTCGCCGGCGGGCGGATGATCAAGGCGCAGGTCGCCAACGAACGCCGCCTCGCGCGGCGCGACATTACCTGGGACGACAAGGTCTGGCTGTCCTTCACGGACACCGCCGGCATCGTTCTCCAGCAATAGGGGGGCGAGAGATGAACCTTCGCCGCCTCGTCCTCATTGCCACGCCCTATCTGTGGCTGGTGGTCTTCTTCCTCGTGCCCTTCGTGATCGTCTTCAAGATCGCGCTGTCGGACTATGCGATCTCGATCCCGCCCTATACGCCCACCTTGGACCTTTCGGCGGGATGGGAGGGGATCAAGAGCTTCTTCGGCGCGCTCGACTTCGAGAATTTCACCTTCCTCGCCTCGGACGCGCTTTACTGGAAGGCTTACCTTTCGAGCCTTCAGATCGCCGCGATCTCGACCGTCATCACGCTCCTTGTCGGCTATCCCATCGCCTACGGCATGGCGCAGGCCTCGGACGAATGGCGCCCGACGCTGATGATGCTCGTCATCCTGCCGTTCTGGACCTCGTTCCTGATCCGGGTCTATTCGTGGATCGGCATCCTCTCGAACGAGGGGTTCCTGAACCAGTTCCTGCTCTGGCTCGGCATCATCGACACGCCGCTGACGATCCTCAACACCAATGCCGCGGTCTATGTCGGCATCGTCTATACCTACCTGCCGTTCATGGTCCTGCCGATCTATTCGGCGCTGGAAAAGCTCGACGGGTCGCTGATCGAGGCGGCCGAGGACCTTGGCTGTTCGCGCGCGCAGGCCTTCTGGCTGATCACGCTGCCGCTGTCGAAACCCGGCGTCATCGCCGGTTGCTTTCTCGTCTTCATCCCCGCACTCGGGGAATTCGTCATCCCCTCGATCCTCGGCGGATCGTCGACGCTGATGATCGGCAAGGTGCTCTTCGAGGAATTCTTCTCCAACCGCGACTGGCCGGTGGCCTCGGCGGTGGCGGTGGTGTTGCTGCTGATCCTGATCGTGCCGATCATCCTCTTCCAGCGCAACGAACAGAAACAGAGGGAGGCGAACCAATGAACCGCCGGTTTTCCTGGTTCAACGCGACCTCGCTCACACTCGGCTTCGTGTTTCTCTACCTGCCGATGATCATCCTGATCATCTTCTCGTTCAACTCGTCCAAGCTGGTGACGGTCTGGGCCGGATTCTCGACCAAGTGGTATGGCGAGCTTCTGGGCAACAAGGCCTTCCTCGACGCGGCCTGGGTGACGCTGAAGGTCGCGGTCCTGTCCTCGACGCTCGCGACGGTCCTTGGCACGATGGCGGCCTATGTCCTCGTGCGGGCCGGGCGCTTCGCCGGGCGGACGCTGTTCTCGGGCATGATCTACGCGCCGCTCGTCATGCCCGAGGTGATCACCGGCCTTGCCATGCTGCTTCTCTTCATCTCGATCGGCATGGACCGCGGCGTCAGCACCATCGTGCTGGCACATACGACCTTCACCATGTGCTATGTCTCGGTCGTGGTCTCGTCCCGCCTCGTCACCTTCGACAAGTCGCTGGAGGAGGCGGCGCTCGACCTCGGCTGCACGCCGTTCGACGCCTTCCGTTCGGTCACTCTGCCGATCATCGCGCCGGCGGTCATCTCGGGCTGGTTGCTGGCCTTCACGCTGTCGCTCGACGACCTGGTGATCGCCTCCTTCGCGGCCGGCCCGTCCTCCACGACACTGCCGATGAAGATATTCTCCTCGGTGCGGCTGGGCGTCAGCCCCGAGATCAACGCGCTTTCGACCCTCATGATCGGGATCGTGACGGTGGGCGTCATCACCGCCTCGCTCGTCTCCAAACGGTCGATCGCGCGGCAACGGGCGGAGGAGCAGGCGGCGGCGCGGGCCTGAGGTCCGCGCGGCGCCGGACGGCACCATGAAGCGCATCTACGAAGACCATGCCTATGGCGACGGCCCGGTGGCGGGCTGCTACTGGGACACCACGATCGAACGGCCCGCGCGCGGGCCCGCGATCGCCGGCGAGATCAGGGCCGAGGTGGCGATCCTCGGCGGTGGCTATACCGGCCTGTCGGCGGCCCTGCATCTGGCGCGCGATGCCGGGGCCGACGTGGCCGTGGTCGAGGCCAACGGCATCGGCTGGGGCGCCTCGGGCCGCAATGGCGGCTTCGCCTCCATCGGCGGCACCAAGGCCAGCGATGCGGCCCTTCTGCGCCGCTTCGGGGCCGAGGCCATGGCCGAGTGGCACCGGACCCAGAAGGCGACCTCGCCGCTCGTCGCCGAGATCATCGGGCGCTACGGGATCGCCGCCGACACCCATTCGCACGAGGGCGAGACGGTGATCGCCCACCGGCCGCGCGACTTCGCCGCCCTGCGCGCCGAGGCGCCGGGGGTCGAACGCGATTACGGCGTCAAGGTCGAGGTGCTCGGCCCCTCGGACCTTGCGGCGCAAGGCATGGCCGGGCCGCAGTTCCACGGCGGCCTCAGGATGGCGCTGGGCTTCGCGCTCAATCCCTTGAAATACGTCCTCGGCCTCGCCGCCGCGGCGAAGGCGGAGGGCGCGCGGATCCACGAAGGCTCGCCCATCAGCACCATCACCCGCGAGGGCGGGGATTATGTGCTGCACGCGCCGGCCGGGCGGCTCAGGGCGAAGAAGCTCATCGTCGCGACCAACGGCTATTCGAGCGACGATGTGCCGGACTGGATGCGCGCCCGCTACCTGCCGGCGCAATCGGCGATCCTCGTCAGCCGGGAACTGACCGAGGCGGAAATCGCGGCGCAGGGCTGGTCGTCGCACGGGATGGCCTACGACACCCGCAACCTCCTTCACTATTTCCGGCTGATGCCGAACCGCCGCTTCCTCTTCGGGGTGCGCGGCGGCACCAGCGCGGGGCCGGCGGCGCAGGAACGCATGAAGGCCCGCGCACGGTCCAATTTCGAGGCGATGTTCCCGGCGTGGAAACATGTCGAGACGCCGCATTACTGGTCGGGCTTCGTCTGCCTCACCCGCGCGCTCACGCCCTATATCGGGCCGATCGGCGATTGGCAGAACGCCTGGGCGGGCTTCGCCTGGCACGGCAACGGCGTCGCGCTCGGCACCTGGTCGGGGCGGATGCTGGCGGAACTGGCGACGGGGAAGGGCAGGGTGCCGGCGCTGATGGCGGCGGAGCCCGCGCGCTTCCCGTTCGGCGGGCTGAGGCGGCTGGTGCTGCCGGCGGCCTATGCCTGGTACGGATTGAAGGACAGGGGACGGTAATGCAGGGGGATGGAATTCGGGTCGTGGGCGTTCTGGAAACGGGCCGGCCGCCGGAGGACCTCGCCCCGGCCTTCGGCGACTATCCCGGAATGGTCGGCGACTGGCTCGCCCCGCTCGGCGCCGGGATCCGGCCGTTCGCGGTCCTCGACGGCGAGTTCCCGGCGAGCCCGGCGGAATGCGACCTCTGGGTGATCACCGGATCGCGCTTCGGGGTCTACGAGGGGCACGACTGGATCGCGCCGCTCGAGGAGTTCATCCGCATCTGCCACGACAGCAAGCGGCCGATGGTCGGCATCTGCTTCGGCCACCAGATCATTGCCCAGGCTTTGGGCGGGGTGGTGCGGAAATCGGCGAAGGGCTGGGGCATCGGGGTGCACGACTACACGCCGGTGAACTGGCCTGCCGCCCTCGGCCGGGCGCCGGAGCGGATCGCGCTCCAGTCCTGGCACCAGGACCAGATCGAGGACCTGCCGGACGCGGCCTGGCGCATCGCCACCTCGGAGTTCTGCGAGAACGCGGCGCTCTGGTATCCGGGCTTCGCGCTCACCTTCCAGGGCCATCCGGAATTTCCCGCCGACTATGTGCGGGCGCTGATCGACCTGCGCCGGGGCGTCTCGATTTCGGAAGCGGACGCCGAGACCGGGATCGCCAACCTCGGCCGGAGCGCCAATCCGGAAGTCCTGCCGGACCTGATCGCCGCCGCCTTCGCGGGCTGATCCGCCCTTGCGGGGGCAGGCGAATTGGCAGACGATCCGGGCAAGCCCGCGGGCCCGGAGCGGCCGCGAGAGAAAAGAGAAGGAAGCCCGACATGCCCGTGAAGAACCGTTTCGCCGAGCTCTTGCCGGAAATCACCGCCTGGCGCCGCGATTTCCATGAGCATCCCGAATTGCAGTTCGACGTGCACCGCACCGCGGGCCGGGTGGCCGATCTCTTGCGCGACTTCGGCTGCGACGAGGTCGTCGAAGGCATCGGCAGGACCGGCGTCGTCGGTGTCATCAAGGGCAGGACCGACAGCAAGGGCCGCGTCATCGGGCTTCGCGCCGACATGGACGCGCTGCCGATCAAGGAGGCGACGGGGCTGCCTTACGCCTCCAAGACCCCCGGAAAGATGCATGCCTGCGGCCATGACGGTCATACTTCGATGCTTCTGGGGGCGGCCAGGTACCTCGCCGAGACGCGCAATTTCGACGGCAAGGCTGTGGTGATCTTCCAGCCCGCCGAGGAAGGCGGCGGTGGCGGCCGCGAGATGGTGGCCGAGGGCATGATGGAGCGTTTCGGCATCCAGGAAGTCTACGGCATGCACAACATGCCGGGCATCCCGGTCGGCCAGTTCGCGATCCGCCCCGGCGCGACGATGGCGGCGGCGGACCAGTTCGACATCCTCGTTACCGGCAAGGGGGGCCATGCGGCCAAGCCGCATGAGGGCATCGACGCGACGGTGATCTCCGCCCATATCATCCTCGCTTTGCAGACCATCGCGAGCCGGGTGGTGGACCCGCTCAAGCAGGTCGTCGTCTCGGTCTGCATGGTCAAGACCGAGAGCGAGGCGCATAACGTCATCTCGCAGACCGTGCTGATGAGGGGCACCGTGCGGACGATGGACCCGAAGGTGCAGGACCTCGTCGAGACGCGGATCAAGACCATCGTCGAGGGGACGGCACTCGCCCACGGCGCCACCGCCGAAGTCACCTACATGCGCGGCTACCCGGTCACGGTGAATGCCGAGGACAACACCCTCTACGCGGCCGAGGTGGCGCAGGCGGTCTCGGGCAAGGTCGATACCGACGCCGCGCCGCTGATGGGGGCCGAGGATTTCAGCTTCATGCTGAACGAACGCCCCGGCGCCTATATCTTCCTCGGCAACGGCGACACCGCGATGCTCCACCATCCGGCCTACAATTTCGACGACAACGCGATCCCCTTCGGGTCGAGCTGGTATGCCGGCATGGTCGAGGCGCGGATGCCGGCCGCCTGATGGTGGGCGGGGACCTGTCCACGCTCCGCCTCGCCCTGATCGGCGCCGGCGATCTTGGCGCCGCGATGGCGCGGGCATTGATCGAGCGCGGCGGCCTCCTGCCGGGGCGCTGGCGCTGAAGGCGCCGCGCGGTCCGGTCGTTTCCGTCATGGCCGGGGTGGGGCTGGAGCGGCTTGCCGGGATCGCCGGCCAGGACCGGGTGATCCGCGCAATGTCGAGCCCGGCTGCCGCCATCGGCCTTGCCTATTTGTTCCATCCCGGATGATCGCATAGACCCTCGGCGCTCCGCGTTTTTCATGGCAAGGTCGGTTCTGGGGACATACGGAGCTGGGTGCGCACGTGCTGATCCATCTTTACAAGCAGGCGACGACGACACCGAAGGTGCGGGCGGCGATCCAGGCCAGCGTTGAGCCCGCCTCGGTGCTGGCGGACCGGTTCGGCACGACCACCTGCAAGGTGACCGAGGCGGGCCGCGCGGACCCGTTGCTGTCCGGCCTCCCTGCGCATTCTCGGGCGGTCCGTGGAACGCTACGGGGCATGATCCCGGCCCCGAGCGCGGCTTCGGTCCTTTCCGCTACCGATCCGCGCCCGAGGCGTCGTCGCCGAGGGCGGCGAGGGTCAGGGGGCAGGGCTGGCCGCCATGGAAGCGGTCGAGCAAGGCCTGCATGAGCCGGGCCGTTCGCGGGTCTCCCGCCGCGCGGAAGAGAGTGGCCGAGGACCTGAGCTTCAGCGCGTCGACCGGGCCGAGGATATCCTCGGCCGTCGCGGTGCCGTGCCCGAGAAGCGCCCCGGCGCAGGCCGCGAGCCGCGGTCCGAGCACCGGGTCGCGGAGATAGGCCCGCGCCTCGGCCAGATCGGCGATGCCGAAGCGGGTCGCCGTGGCCGACCGTCCGAGGCCGCGAAGCTGCGGGAAGATGAACCACATCCAGTGGCCGGTCTTGCGCCCCGCGCGCAATTCCCGGAGCGCGCCGTCGTAGACGCCGTCCTGCGCGGCACGGAAACGGGCCAGATCGTCCATCGGATATTCCCCTATAGCGTTTCGGGTTTGCGTTGAATCGGAATTCGAACCTTTCCTGTTCGAATTCCGATACTTGAT
>WOYI010283460.1_pt2 | contig 17961 bp, 21 predicted proteins | sample 6423411 | NCBI WGS metagenome assembly WOYI01 (sample SAMN13441803, study PRJNA592873) | oil field metagenome | biome: oil field; feature: oil-well bore; material: oil-contaminated soil; isolation source: oil-contaminated soil from oil-well borehole | place: Germany: Wietze | collected 2016-10-18 ...
CTGAGAACGAGGCGTTCTTCCTGCGCATCCTGAAGCCGGGCGACTACCGCTACGAGGGCGCCGACCTTGGCATCCTCGTGACGCGGGGGCGGTCGATGACCAACGGTTTCCAGCTCAACGAACGCGCCAAGCGCTGGATTCACGGCATCAAGTCCGCGTTTTCCGCCAATCCGCTGCCGATGACCGAGGCGGGCCCGATGCTTGCGGATCCGGCCTTCAAGATCATGTGATGGATCTTTGGTGGCGTGCCATAAGCGAAGCGGAGCCCGGCCCGAAATGGGCCGGGCTTTTCGCCCAGCTTTGGCCTGCCTACAAGAAATGGTGGTTGCGCGAGGGTGCGGATGCACGGCCGACCTACCTCGAAAGCCTGCGGGCGCTGAAGGCGTACATGCCGGAGATCGTTCCGCTTTACGAGCAGCTTTGCACCTTGGCCGGAGGGGGCGACCTCGCGGCGCGGTTTCTCAGCTTCTACCGCCCGCCACCCTATCTCTCGGGCTGCAGTCAGGCGGTTTGGCCGGGCAAGGAACCGGTCCTCGTGCGCAACTACGACTACGATCCGCGCGCCTTCGAGCGGATCGTGCTGCACACGTCGTGGCAGGGGCGGACGGTCATGGGCACCACGGACGGGCTCTGGGGGCTTGTCGACGGGATGAACGATGCCGGCCTCGCGGTCTCGCTGACCTTCGGCGGCCGCCGCGTCGTCGGCGACGGCTTCGGGGTGCCCCTGATCCTGCGCTACGTGCTCCAGACCTGCACCACCGCGAAAGAGGCCGGCGAGGCGCTGGCCCGCATCCCGACGCATATGAGCTACAACGTCACCGTGCTCGACCGGAAGCGCAACTTCCTCACCGCCTTCATGGCGCCCGACCGGCCCGCGGTGCTGACCCATGCCGCCGTCGCCACGAACCATCAGGAGCGGGTGGAATGGGATGCCCATGCCCGCATGACCGCCTCGGTGGAGCGCGAACGTTTCCTGCTCCAGCGCCTCACCCTGCATGTCGAGCCGGAGGAGAGGTTCATCGCCGCCTTCCTGCGCCCGCCGCTCTACTCCACCGCCTTCGACCGGGGCTTCGGCACGCTCTACACCGCCGTCTACCGGCCGCGCCGGGGTGAGATGGAGCTTTGCTGGCCGCGCGGGCGCTGGGCCTTCGACCTGAAGGATTTCGTCGAGGACACGCGGTGCATCGTCACGCCCGATCCGAGGGGGATCGCGTCATGACGGGAACGGACAGGAAAGGAGCGATGGCGTGACGGGAGCCGGGCCGGACGACGAGATCCGCACCCCGAAGGCGCCGGAACCGGACGAGGCGCCGTCCTCGTCGGTGCGCGAACGGGTCAAGGCCGCGGTCGACGCCCGCGACGCCGCGCGGCTCTCGCTTCTCCTCGACCCGCTGCCGCTCTCGGCGGCGTTGCGCCAGCTTCTGGCGCTCTCTGCCGAAGACCGCGACACGCTTCTCGAACTGGTGCCGGCCGAGCTTGCCGCCGCCCTGATCGAGGAAGCGCCGCATGCCGCCGCGACCGAACTCGTCGAGCGGCTGGAAAGCGACCGCGCGGCCGAGATCCTCGACGAGATGGACAGCGACATCCAGGCCGACCTCATCGGCGATCTCGACGCCGAGGACGCCGAGGCGATCCTCGCCGAGATGGAGCCGGAGGACGCCGCCGATGTCCGCCGCCTCGTCGAATACGAGGACGACACGGCGGGCGGGCTCATGGTGGCCGAGGCCTTCGCCTTCCCCGACACCGCCACGGTGGGCGACGTGTTGCGGATGGTGGTCGAGGGCGACGAGGATTTCGAGCGCTACCGGGGCCAGCACCCTTACGTCACCAATGACGCGGGCCGGCCCATCGGCGTCGTGTCGCTCCGCGCGCTCCTGACCGCGCGCAAGAACACCAGGCTGACGACGATCATGGTCGAGCCGATGACGGTGCCGGTCACCGCCACGCTCGACACGCTCGAGGATATCTTCGACGAAGAGAGCTTTCTCGGCCTGCCGGTGGTCGAGGCCGACGGGCGGCTCGTCGGTGTCGTCAGCCGCGACGCGGTGCGCGACGCGGCCCTCGAACGGGCCGAGAGCGACAGCCTGAAGCGCCAGCAGGTCGGCGACGAGCTGCGCTCCATGCCGGTCTGGCTGCGCTCGCGGCGGCGGCTGATGTGGCTGTCGGCCAATATCGTGCTCAACGTCATCGCCGCCTCGGTCATCTCGGCCTACGAGGAGACGTTGATGGCGGTCATTGCCATCGCGGTCTTTCTGCCGATGGTGTCGGACATGTCGGGCTGTTCGGGAAATCAGGCGGTGGGCGTGACGATGCGGGAACTGTCGCTTGGCGTCGTGCAGCCGAAGGACGCGTTCCGGGTCTGGCTGAAGGAGGTCTCCGTCGGCGCGATCAACGGCATTGCCCTCGGGCTCCTGATCGCGGTCGTTGCCTGGGTCTGGAAGGGCAACCCCTGGCTCGGCGTGGTGATCGGCGTGGCGCTGGCGCTCAACACCGTTCTCGCGGTCTCGATCGGCGGGGTGGTGCCCTTGCTGCTGAAGCGGCTGGGGCAGGACCCGGCGGTGGCCTCCGGGCCGCTCCTCACGACGATCACCGACATGGCGGGGTTCTTCCTTGTCCTCAGCCTTGCCAGCCTGATGATGCCCTACCTGATATGAAACCGACGAATCCGATGCGCGCGACCCCCGAGGGCTTCCGGCCCGCCTGATACGAAAGGAACTCCGATGTCCCACGTCTTTCCGCGCCATACCAAGGCGCAGCCCCCCGTCGCGGTCGGCGGCGAGGGCTGCTATCTCATCGACGCCTCGGGCAAGCGCTATCTCGACGGGTCCGGCGGTGCGGCGGTCTCGTGCCTCGGTCACGGCGATGCCGAAGTTACGGCGGCGATCAAGGCGCAGCTCGACAAGGTGGCCTTCGCCCATACCGGCTTTTTCACCTCCGAACCTGCGGAGGCCCTGGCCGATCTGCTGATCGCCCATGCTCCGCAAGGGATCGACCGGGTCTATTTCGTCTCGGGCGGGTCCGAGGCGACGGAAGCGGCGATCAAGCTTGCGCGGCAATACTGGGTCGAGAAGGGAGAGCCGCAGCGCGGTCGGCTCATCGCGCGAAAGCAGAGTTATCATGGCAACACGATCGGCGCCTTGTCGGCCGGCGGCAACGAATGGCGGCGGGCGCAGTTCGGACCCTTGTTGCTGGATGTCAGCCATATCGACCCCTGCTACGACTACCGCCTGCGCGAGGAGGGCGAGAGCCCCGAGGATTACGGCCGCCGCGCGGCAGACGCGCTTGAGGCGGAGCTTCTGCGCGTCGGGCCCGAGACCGTCATGGCCTTCATGGCCGAACCGGTCGTCGGCGCCACCGCCGGGGCGCTGACGCCGGCACCCGGCTATTTCAGGCGCATCCGCGAGATCTGCGACACCTACGGCATCCTCCTCATCCTCGACGAGGTGATGTGCGGCATGGGCCGGACCGGCACGCTTTTTGCCAGCGAACAGGATGACGTGCGCCCCGATATCGTCTGCATCGCCAAGGGGCTCGGCGCAGGCTACCAGCCGATCGGGGCGATGCTCTGCTCGGCCGGGATCTACGACGCCATCGCGCAAGGCTCGGGCTTCTTCCAGCACGGTCATACCTATATCGGCCACCCGACCGCGACGGCGGCGGGCCATGCCGTCGTCTCGGCAATCCTGAACCGGGGGCTTCTGCCGCGCGTGCGGGAGCAGGGCGACAAGCTCGCCGCCGCGCTCGAGGCACGCTTCGGCCAGCATCCGCATGTCGGCGACCTGCGGGGCAGGGGCCTTTTCCGCGGCATCGAACTGGTCGAAGACCGGGCGACGAAGGCGCCCTTCGACCCGTCCCGCGGGGTCGCCGCCAAGATCAAGAAGGCGGCCTTCGAGGCGGGGCTGATCTGCTACCCGATGTCGGGCACGATCGACGGGCGGACGGGCGACCATATCCTGCTCGCGCCGCCCTTCATCATCGAGGACGCGCAGATCGGGGAACTGACAGACAAGCTTGCCACGGCCATGAGCGCGGTGATCTGAAGGGGGAGGGGCGATGGAACGGTATCTCGCATTCGCGCTCGTCGCGGCACTCGCGCTCCTGTCGCTTCTCGGGCTGATCTGGAGCGGCTGGTTCCTGCTGCCGCTCCTTTTCTTCGGGGCGCTCTTCGTGCTCGGGCTGCACGATCTCGGCCAGCTGCGGCACTCGATCCTGCGCAACTATCCGGTCATCGGTCACATGCGCTTCCTCTTCGAGGGCATCCGGCCGGAGATCCGCCAGTATCTCATCGAAAGCGATCAGGACGAGGAGCCGTTTTCGCGCGACGACCGCTCTCTCGTCTATCAGCGCGCCAAGGGGGTGGAGGACAAGCGCCCCTTCGGCACCCGCCAGCGGGTCTATGACGCGGGCTACGAGTGGATCACCCATTCGATGGTGCCCCGGCATATCGCCGACCACGACTTCCGCGTCCGGATCGGCGGGCCGGATTGCAAGCAGCCATACGACGGCTCGCTCTACAACATCTCGGCGATGAGCTTCGGCGCGCTGTCGGCCAATGCGATCCTCGCGCTCAATACCGGCGCGAAGAAGGGTGGCTTTGCCCATGACACCGGCGAGGGCGGCATCAGCCGCTATCACCGGCAAGGCGGCGGCGATCTCATCTACGAGGTCGGATCGGGATATTTCGGCTGCCGCACGCCCGACGGGCGCTTCGACCCGGACAGGTTCCGCGATCAGGCCGCCGACCCCCAGGTCAAGATGATCGAGCTGAAGCTCAGCCAGGGCGCCAAGCCCGGCCATGGCGGGGTGCTGCCGGCCTCCAAGGTCTCGCCCGAGATCGCCGAGGCGCGCGGCGTGCCGATGGGCACCGACTGCGTCTCGCCCTCCGCGCACCCGGAGTTCTCGACGCCGCGGGGCCTGATCGAGTTCATCGGTCGCCTGCGCGCGCTGTCGGACGGCAAGCCGGTGGGCTTCAAGCTCTGCATCGGCCACCGGCGCGAATTCATGTGCGTGGTGAAGGCGATGCTGGAAACCGGGATCGTGCCCGACTTCATCGTCATCGACGGCAAGGAAGGCGGCACCGGCGCAGCCCCTCTGGAATTCGCCAACCACGTGGGGATGCCGCTGGTCGAGGGGCTGACCTTCGCCCACAACACGTTGCGCGGGGCGGGTTTGCGCGACCGGCTGAAGCTTGGCGCGTCGGGCAAGCTCATCACCTCGTTCGACATCGCGAGGGTGCTGGCGCTCGGCGCCGACTGGGCCAATTCGGCGCGGGGCTTCATGTTCGCCATCGGCTGCATCCAGGCCCAGGCCTGCCACACCAACCGCTGCCCCGTGGGCGTGGCGACGCAGGACCCCTTGCGCCAGCGGGCACTCGATCCCGTGGACAAGGCCGAGCGGGTCTACCGCTTCCACGGGAACACGCTCAAAGCGCTGGCCGAGATGACCGGGGCGGCCGGGCTTTCGCACCCGAGCGAGTTCCTGCCGCATCACCTGATCATGCGCGAGACCGACCGCAACATGGTGACGGGGGACGAGATCTACCCCTACCTGCCCGAAGGCTTCCTCTTGCGCGACGAGCCGGACGAGTTCGGCTACCTCATGCGCTGGCGCCGCTCGCGGGCGGAAAGCTTCGCGCCGTTCGATTTGCCGGTGATTGAGGCGCAGGGTCGGCCCGCGCTGGCCCCGGCACCCATCGAAGCCTGAGCCGGGACGCAATTGATCGAAGGAAAAAAGGTAAAGATGACCGATCCCCTGACGCTTCAACCGCTCGACGACGCGCACTGGCCCGAAGCGCTGGCCGACATGCGGACCGGGTTCGCGGGCGGGCTCAACGTCTACCGGACGATGGCGCATCACCCCGCACTCCTGCGCGCCTGGGCGGGGCTTCGCGACCATGTTGTGGTGCGGACGACGCTCGGCCGCGAGCTTTCGGAAGTGGCGATCCTGCGCACCGGGGTCAGGCTCGGCTCCTCCTATGAGTGGAGCCAGCACGTCGCACGGGCGCGCAAATGCGGGCTCACCGACGCGCGCATCGGGACGATCCGCGGGGCGCCCGAGGCGATGGCGCCGGTGGACGGGCTGATCGCGCGGGCGGTGGACGAGCTTTTCGACGCCTCCCGCCTGACGCCTGCGACGGCGGCCGACCTCGCCGGGGCGGTCGGCAAGGACGGCATTCTCGACCTCATGGCGACCGTGGGGTTCTATTCGACGCTCGGCTTCATCCTCAACACCTTCGCCACGCCGCTCGACGACGACATCGCCGCCGAACTGGCCGCCCGGCCGTTCGAACCGGACTGAAGCGAGCTTCCACTTGATCTGGGTCATGGCCTTCGCGCGCCGTTCTGAGATGAATTGCACAATTCCGACGAACGGGACTTGATTTCCTCTCGTTACATTCATAATCATGAATGTGTAGAAACCCCGGAGGTTGTCATGTCTCTCGATCGTACTGTCCTCGCCTTTGCCGGCGTTATGGTTCTTCTCTCGGTCGCGCTCACCCAGTGGGTGTCGCCCTATTTCGTCTGGTTCACGGTCTTCATCGGCCTGAACCTGTTGCAATCGGCCTTCACGGGCTTCTGCCCGGCCGCCGCGATCTTCCGCAAGCTCGGCTTTAAACCCGGCTGCGCATTCTGAAAGGTCGCATGCCATGCGCGCGTTCCTGCTGATCACGAGCCTTCTGGCCTCAAGCCCGCTTCTGGCCGAGACGATCACGCTCGAACCCATTCCGGTGACCGAATGGAAATCGGTCTATGGACGGGTCGAGGCGCGCGAGACCGTGCCCGCGCGGGCACGGATCGGCGGCATCGTCCAGTCGCTCTCGGTCAGCGAGGGCGACACGGTCACGGCCGGGCAGGAAATCGCGGTGATCCACGACGACAAGATCGCCTTCCAGATCGCGGCGCTCGATGCGCAGATCTCGTCGCTGAAGGCGCAGCTTGCCACCGCCGAGACCGAGCTTGAGCGCGGCCAGGCACTGGTGGAGCGGGGCGTGGCGACGGCGCAGCGGCTCGACCAGTTGCGCACCAGCGTCGATATCGTGCGCGGCCAGATCGCCTCGACCGAGGCGCAGCGCGACATCGCTGCCCAGCAGGCCGCGGAAGGCCGCGTCTTCGCGCCGGGCGCCGGGCTCGTCCTCACCGTGCCGGTGACGCTCGGCGCGGTGATCCTTCCCGGCGAGGCGATCGCGACGATCGGCGGCGGCGGCTTCTTCCTGCGCCTCGCGGTGCCCGAACGCCACGCCGCCGCCCTGACCGAGGGGGCGGAGATCCGCATCACCTCGGCCGGGGAGGCCGAAGCTGGGCGCATCGCCAAGCTCTATCCGCAGATCTCCAACGGCCGCGTCGTCGCGGATGTCGAGGTCGAGGGGCTCGCCACCGCCTTTGTCGACGCAAGGGTGCTCGTGCAACTGCCGGTCGGCGAACGCATGGCGCTTCTGGTCCCGACATCCGCCGTCACCACGCGCTCCGGGCTCGACTTCGTCGCCGTCGAGGCGGCGGAGGGGCATGCCGAGCGCGCCGTGGTGCTCGGGGAAGCCGTGACGAAGGACGGCGCCGAGATGATCGAGGTGCTGAGCGGCCTCAATGCCGGCGACCGGGTGGTCGCGCGGTGAGCGGCGAACCGCACAAGCTCGGCATTGCCGGGGGGCTGACGAGGGCCTTCATCGTCTCGCCGCTGACGCCGCTCTTCCTGATGGCGGCCTTCGTCTTCGGCATCGTGGCACTCCTCGCGCTGCCGCGCGAGGAAGAGCCGCAGATCTCGGTGCCGATGGTCGATATCCATGTCCAGGCCAACGGCTTGCGGGCCGAGGATGCGGTGAAGCTGATCACCGAACCGCTGGAGACCATCGTCAAGGGCATCGACGGGGTGGAGCACGTCTATTCCCAGACCGCCGACGATCAGGTCATGGTCACCGCGCGGTTCCTCGTCGGCACCCCGTCCGACGCCGCGATCCTGCGCGTCCATGACAAGGTCCGCGCCAACATCGACCGCATCCCGGTCGGCATCCCCGAACCGCAGATCGTCGGGCGCGGCATCGACGACGTGGCGATCCTGTCCTTGACGCTCGCGCCGAAGCCGGAAGCCGCCGGCCACATCACCGCGAACGACCTGACGCGCATCGCCCGCGAATTGCGGACCGAGATCGCCAAGATCCCCGATGTCGGCCTCACCTACATCGTCGGCGAGACCAGCGAACGCCTGCGCATCGCGCCCGATCCCGCGCGGCTGGCGCTCTACGGTGTGACCCTGCAACAGCTTGCCGGCAAGGTCACCGGCGCCAATACCGCCTTTCCGACCGGGCAGGTTCGCGATGCGGGCGAGCAGATCATGCTCGTCGCCGGCGAAACCCTGCGTTCTCCCGAAGAGATCGCCAACCTCCTCCTGACCACGCGCGACGGCCGTCCGGTCTATGTCCGCGACGTGGCCGATGTCAGCTTCGCGCCCGACGGCGAGGAACATCTCGTCGCCACCGTGTCGAAGACCGAGGCCGGGACCGAGCGGGTGCCCTCGGTGACGCTCGCGATCGCCAAGCGCGCCGGCTCCAACGCCGTGACCGTGGCCGAGGAGATCCTGCACCGCGCCCACGCGCTCGAAGGGACGCTCATCCCCGAGGAGATCGGGGTCGAGATCACCCGCGACTACGGCGAAAGCGCCAACGAGAAGGCGAACGAGCTGCTCTATCATCTCGCGCTTGCCACCGTGTCGATCATTCTTCTGGTCTGGGTCGCCATCGGCCGCCGCGAGGCTTTCGTCGTCGCCATCGTCATCCCGATGACGATCCTCCTCACGCTCTTCGCCTCCAACCTGATGGGCTACACCCTCAACCGCGTCTCGCTCTTCGCGCTGATCTTCTCCATCGGCATCCTCGTCGACGACGCCATCGTGGTGATCGAGAATATCGCCCGCCACTGGGGCATGGGCGACGGGCGCGACCGGCGGACGGCGGCGATCGACGCGGTGGCCGAGGTCGGCAACCCGACCATCGTCGCCACCCTGACCGTTGTCGCGGCACTTCTGCCGATGCTTTTCGTCTCGGGGATGATGGGCCCCTATATGAGCCCGATCCCCGCCAATGCCTCGGCGGCGATGATCTTTTCCTTCTTCGTCGCGGTGATGGTGACGCCCTGGCTGATGCTCAAGGTCGCCGGCAAGGCGCCCGCGCACGGGCATGAGGAGGGCGGCCACGGTGGCGCGCTCGGCCGCGCCTACAGCGCCGTCGCCCGGCCGATCCTCGCGTCCAAGGCGCGAAGCTGGACCTTCATCGGGGTCGTCCTCGTGCTGACGATGGGCTCGCTCGCGCTCTTCTACACCAAGCATGTGACGGTCAAGCTCCTGCCCTTCGACAACAAGTCGGAACTGTCGGTGACCATCGACCTTCCCGAAGGGTCTTCGGTCGAGGCGACGGACGCGGTGGCGCAGGCGGTCGCGAAGATCGTCCTCGACCTGCCCGAGGTCCGCTCGGTCCAGACCCATGCGGGCACGGCGGCGCCCTTCAACTTCAACGGGCTCGTGCGGCATTCCTATCTGCGCGCCTCGCCCGAGATGGGCGAGGTCGCGATCAACCTCCTGCCGAAGGGCGACCGCGACCGCACCAGCCACCAGCTCGCGCTCGACATCCGCGAGCGGATCCTGGCGCTGCCGGTGCCGGCGGGCACCAGCCTCAAGACCGTGGAGCCGCCGCCGGGGCCGCCGGTGCTCGCCACGCTCCTGGCCGAGATCTACGGGCCCGATGCGGCGACCCGTCGCGCCGTTGCCGCCAAGGTCGAGGAGGCGTTCCGCTCGGTCCCCTTCATCGTCGATGTGGACAATTCCTACGGGATCCCGGCGCGGCGGCTGCGGACCACCGTCTCGACCGACGCGGCGGAGTTCTTCCAGGTCCAGGAAGGCGATGTCTTCGACACGATCGCCATCCTCAACGGCGGCACGACCATCGGTTATTCGCACCGCGGCGAGGGGCGCGCGCCGATCCCGATCCGCATCGAGCGGCCGAAGGGCGATCGCACGGTCGACGAACGCTTCCTGACGACGCCGATCCCGGCGAACGTGTTGCCCGGCGCTCGCGGCGTCGTGGAGCTTGGCGACGTGGTCGAGGTCAGCGAGGAGCGCGCCTCCTTCCCGGTCTTCCGCCATAACGGTCGCGCGGCCGAGATGGTCACGGCCGAACTCGCCGGAGACTTCGAGGCGCCGCTCTACGGCATGCTCGCCGTGCAGGAGGCGATCGACGCGCAGGACTGGACCGGGTTGCCGAAGCCGGAAATCTCGCTTCACGGTCAACCCGACGACGAGACGGTGCCAACGCTCCTCTGGGACGGCGAGTGGGAGGTGACCTGGGTCACGTTCCGCGACATGGGGGCGGCCTTCGGCATCGCGCTTCTCGGGATCTACATCCTCGTCGTGGCGCAGTTCGGCTCGTTCAAGGTGCCGCTGGTGATCCTGACGCCGATCCCCCTGACCTTCATCGGCATCCTCTGCGGCCACTGGGCCTTCGGCGCGCCGTTCTCGGCCACCTCGATGATCGGCTTCATCGCGCTCGCGGGGATCATCGTGCGGAACTCGATCCTTCTGGTGGACTTCATCCGCCACGCGAAACGGCCCGACCGGCCGCTGACGGATGTCCTCATCGAGGCCGGGGCGATCCGCTTCAAGCCGATCCTTCTCACCGCGCTCGCGGCGATGATCGGCGCGGCGGTGATCCTGACCGACCCGATCTTCCAGGGGCTCGCGATCTCGCTCCTCTTCGGGCTCGCGTCATCCACGCTGCTGACCGTGCTGGTGATCCCGGCCGTCTACCGGGTGCTCAGGACCTGACCACAGGCCGCCCGTGCCCGCGCGAACGCGTGCCGGGCGTCCCCGGTTCGTCGCGAGAAATCCTCTGAAAATCCCCGCACACGCCACGATTCGGACACGGACCTTGGGCAAGTCTTAACGCAGGGGCACGATGACACGGGATCGAACCATGAAACTCGCAGTGGCAATTCTCAATCGTTTCTCGCGCTCCAGGGCCGATCAGCCGGACGCCTTCGAGACGCGTCTGATGTCGATGGGAACCGAGTATGCCCGTCGCGGCAACCGGACGGTTCTGCCGACGCTCTTCATCCGCGGCGCGCGCAGCGCAGCCTGATCCGGTTCAGATCGCGACGTCGACGCCGGGCAGGCGCAGTTCGCGCAAGAGATCGCGCACTTCCTGCCGGGCGGCCACGTTGGAGATGTTGAGCCTCTCCACCCCGACGTCGCGCAGGTCGAGAAGCGTGAGACCGCGCGGGAAGAGTTCGCGGAAGATCACCCGTTCGGAAAATCCCGGCGCGACACGGAACCCGATCCGCTTCGACAATTGCTCGAGCGCGCCGCCCACCTTCCGCTTGTTGTGCATCTGCTGGGCGCCAAGCCGGTTTCTGAGCACGATCCAGTCGATCGGCGGCAACCCCGCCCGCGCGCGCAACTGCCGGGCGTTCCAGACCATCTCCGAATAGATCGAGGGGCCGATGACACGGCTGGTGTCGGGATCGACCCGCGCCAGCAGGTCGAAATCGATGAAGCTGTCGTTGAGCGGCGTGATCAGCGTGTCGGCCAGCGAATGCGCGACCTGGCTGAGGCGCGTATGCGAGCCGGGGCAGTCGATGATGATGAACTCGGCATCCTTCTCGAGCCCGGCGACGGCGGCCGACAGCCGCCGGTCATAGAGGTTCTCGCCGGCGCCGAGGCTCGCCTGGTCGATCTCGGGCAGGTCGCGGTAGTCCGGCATCGGCAGGTCGAGGCCCTCCTTCCGCGTGAAGGCGCGGCGGTTCTCGATATAGCGGCCGAAGCTGCGCTGGCGCAGGTCGAGGTCGAGCGCGCCGACCTTGTGCCCCATGCGGACAAGCGCGGTCGCGACATGCATGCAGGTCGTCGATTTCCCGGACCCGCCCTTCTCGTTGCCGACAACGATGATATGCGCCACGTGACTGTCCCCGTCTCACGGAATCAAAAGGCGCGCCGTCCCCAGCGCGCCTCTACTATATGTTGTGCGCTTCCGCTTGGAAAGCGCAACGGGCTCAGAATCCGAGGCCCGCGTACTTGTTCTTGAACTTCGACACGCGGCCGCCGGTATCCATCAGCCTCGCCGAACCGCCGGTCCAGGCCGGGTGCACCGAGGGATCGATGTCGAGCGACATCTGGTCGCCTTCCTTGCCCCAGGTCGAGCGGACCTTGAAGGTGCTGCCGTCGGTCATCTTGACCTCGATCATGTGGTAGTCGGGGTGAATGTCTTTTCTCATGGTCCCGCTCCTCACGCTTCGGCTTTGGGCTTGTAGTTGGTGACTTCGGCGATCCGGGCGGATTTGCCGCGACGGTCGCGCAGGTAGTAGAGCTTGGCGCGGCGGACACGGCCGCGGCGCACGACCTCGATCGAATCGATGTTGGTCGAGTAGAGCGGGAAGACGCGCTCGACGCCCTCGCCGAAGGAAATCTTGCGGACGGTGAACGAGGCGGCAATCCCGTCGCCACCCTTGCGGGCGATGCAGACGCCTTCGTAGTTCTGCACGCGGCTCCGCGTGCCTTCCGTCACCTTGTAGCCGACACGGACCGTGTCGCCCGCCTTGAAGTCCGGGATGGACTTGCCGAGCGCGGCGATCTGCTCGGCTTCGAGTTGCGCGATCAGGTTCATCGCGTGATCCTTTCCTATGCTCGCGGTGGCTCCGCGATGGTGTGCGCGTCCTCAGAGCTCTCGGTCTTCCTTCGGGTCCCTACCGGCTTTCGCCGCATACGCCCGCCAGAGATCAGGTCGACGTTCCTTGGTCAGCCTTTCGGCCTCGTCCCTCCTCCAGTCGGCGATCTTCGCGTGATGTCCGGACAGAAGCACTTCCGGTATCGCGCGGCCTTCCCAGAGGGTGGGTTTCGTGTAGTGCGGGTGTTCCAGAAGTCCATCGGAAAAGGATTCCTCCTCCGTGGACGCCTGATTCCCGAGCACGCGGGGTATAAGCCTTACCGTCGCGTCGATCAAGGCCTGTGCGGCAATCTCTCCGCCGGTGAGGACGAAGTCGCCGAGCGAAATCTCCTCGACCTCGTAATGGTCGAGCACGCGCTGGTCGACGCCCTCGAAACGGCCGCAGAGAAGGGTGATGCCGTCAGCTTGCGCCAAGCGGCGGGCGGTGGCCTGATCGAAGGGTTTGCCGCGCGGGGACAGGTAGATCACCGGCCAGCGCGCGCGGTCCTTCGGCGTGCCGATGGCGGCTTCGTCGAGCGCCGCGGCCACCACGTCGGCGCGGAGCACCATGCCGGCGCCGCCGCCGGCCGGGTTGTCATCGACATTCCGGTGCTTGCCGATGCCGAAGGGGCGAAGGTCGATGGTCTCCAGCGCCCAGAGCCCTTCCTGCAAGGCCTTGCCGGTCAGGGATAACCCCAGCGTTCCCGGAAAGGCCTCGGGGAAGAGCGTCACGATCTTCGCGCACCAGGCGCCCTTGATGCGCGGCGTCGCCGTCATCAGTTCGCGCGGCTTGATCGAGGCGGAAATGGCGAGCCGTCCGTGGGATTTCGGTTTTTCCGCGTCGGTCATGCCTCGGTCTCCTCCGGCGGATCGACGATGATCCGACCGGCGGTGAGATCGACGGTCGGCACGATTGCCCTGGTGAAGGGCAGGAGGAGCGCGGTCTTCCGCCCCGGCGCGAAGATCTCGAGGATGTCGCCGGCGCCGTGGTTGAAGACGGCGCGGACCGTGCCGATCCTCGCCCCCCCGGTATCGAGCACGTCGAGCCCGATCAGGTCGGCATGATAGAATTCGTCGTCCGGCAGGTTCGGCAGCTTCGAGCGGTCGGCGAAGAGCGAGGTGCCGCGCAGGGCATCCGCCGCCTCCTTGGTCGCCACGCCCGAAAGCCGCGCCGAAAGCCCGCCCGGAATCGACCGGGTGATCGTCACGGTGAAGCTGCGGCTGCCGTCCTCGGTCCACAGGGGCGCATAGGCGGCGATGGCCTCCGGCTCGGCGCAGAAGCTTTTCAGCCGCACCTCGCCCTTGACCCCGAACGCGCCGGAAATGGCGCCGACGCAGATGCGGTCAGATGCCATCGGACACCTCCGGGCATTCAGCCGCCACGGTCGCGGCGGCCGGTTTGGCAGTGATCAGCCGGTCGGCCTTCAGCCCGAGCCAGAACGACCCCGCACAGAGCGTGACGGTGATGATCCGACGCAGGAAGAAGCCGATCGGCATTTTGCGTCGGGCCTTACTCGGTCGCCGCTTCTTCGGCCGCGACGTCCTCGACTGGTGCCTCGGCGACCGGGGCGGGGGCGTCCTCGACCGGCTTGGCGGCCTTCGCGGCCTTCTCCTCGGCGCGCTTCTTCGCCTTCTCGCCCGGCTCGGCCTTCTTCATGTTGGCGCGCTTGGCCTTTTCCTTCACGCCGGCGGCTTCGAGCATCCGGGCGATGCGGTCGGTCGGCTGGGCACCCTGGGAGATCCAGTGCTGCACGCGCTCGATATTCATCTTCACCCGGTCCTCGCTATCCTTGGGCAGGAGCGGATTGTAGGTGCCGAGCTTCTCGATGAAGCGGCCGTCGCGCGGCATGCGGCTGTCGGCGGCGACGATCGAATAGAACGGGCGCTTCTTGGAGCCCCCGCGCGCGAGGCGGATCTTCATAGCCATGTCAGTATCTCCTATATCTGGCTTTGAAACAGGCATGTGCCTGTTATTACTTGGTTATTTTTGCAGTTTCTCGTGATGCCTGATGACTTCGCTGATCACGAAGGTCAGGAATTTCTTGGCGAAGACCGGGTCGAGATCGGCCTCCCTGGCGAGTTTCTCGAGCCGGGCGATCTGCTCGGCCTCGCGCGCGGGGTCGGAGGGCGGCAGGTCGTGCTCGGCCTTCAGCCGGCCCACCGCCTGGGTGTGCTTGAACCGCTCGGCCAGAGTGTAGACGAGGATCGCGTCGAGCCGGTCGATCGAGTCGCGGTGCCCCTTCAGGAGGGACGCGGCCAGGGTCGTCGGGTCACTCATGCGGGCGTCCTCCTCGGGGTTGGCATCGGTCGGGCCCGCGTCCGGCATCGCGCGCGCGGGGGGCAGGGGAAAGTGGGTATTTCGGCAACGAAGAAACGGCAGGGTCATGCGCGTGCCTCCGGTGCCCGGTGGCGGTAGACGAGGCAAGGGGCATCGCCGGGATGGGCGGCCTTCTCGTTGCGGATCGCGCCGAGCCGTTCGGCCAGCGCGATGGAGCGGGCGTTCGCCGGGTCGATATAACTGACGGCCGTTGTCCAGCCGAGGTCGCGGAAGGCGTGGGCGCGGGCGGCCTCGGCCGCGTAGCCTTTGCCCTCGGCCTCGGGCACGACGAACCAGCCAAGCTCGGGGCCGGGGTAGCCCTCGGGCTGGTAGATGCCGACCTCGCCGAGATAGTCCCCGGTGGCGCGGTCATCGAGGCCGAAGGGGCCGTAGCCGCGCAGCGTCCAGAGCGCCACGTCGGCGGCCCAGGTCTTGTACCCTTCGATCCGGTCGAGCGGCCCGCGTTCGTGGCGCGACCGGTCGGAGGCGAAGAACTCCGCCCAGCGCTCGAAATCCGCGAGCCTCGGGGCGCGGAGCGTCAACCGCTCGGTCTGGAGGGTGGGGGCGGTCACTTCTTCTTCCCGAACCCGCCGAGGCCGGACAGCCCGCCCGGCAGGGTGAGCCCGCCGAGGCCACCCGGAAGGCCGCCCATGCCGCCGGGAAGCTTGGCGCCCATCGCCTTGGCCGCTTCTTCCATCGCCTTCGGGTCATTCATGTCGGGCATGCCGCCGCCGAGCCCCTTGCCGCCCATCATGCCCTTCATCGCCTGCTTGAGCATGCCGCCTTTGCCCATCTTGCCCATCTTCTTCATCATGTCCGCCATCTGGCGGTGCATCTTCAGAAGCTTGTTGAGCTCGGACACTTCGAGCCCCGCGCCCGCCGCGATCCGTTTCTTGCGGCTCGCCTGCAGGAGGTCGGGGTTCGCGCGCTCCTTCTTCGTCATCGAGTTGATGAGTGCGATCTGGCGGCGCAGGACAGAATCGTCGAAGCCCGCGTCGTCCATCTGTTTCGACAGCTTGCCCATGCCCGGCATCATTCCCATGATCCCCTGCATGCCGCCCATCTTCAGCATCTGTTCAAGCTGGCCCTTGAGGTCGTTCATGTTGAACAGACCCTTCTGGAAGCGCTTCATCATGCGCTCGGCCTGTTCGGCCTCGAGCGTCTCCTGCGCCTTCTCGACCAGCGCCACGATGTCGCCCATGCCGAGGATGCGGCCGGCGATGCGCTCGGGCTCGAAGGTCTCGAGCGCATCCATCTTCTCGCCCAAGCCCACGAAGCGGATCGGCTTGCCGGTGACGGCGCGCATCGAGAGCGCGGCGCCGCCGCGCCCGTCGCCGTCCATCCGGGTGAGGACCACGCCGGTGATGCCGACCTTCGCGTCGAATTCCTCGGCGACCTCGACGGCGACCTGTCCGGTGAGACCGTCGACCACCAGAAGCGTCTCGCGCGGCTTCGTCACGGCGGCGACCTCGGCGACCTCGTCCATCAGGACGGCGTCGATCTGCAGGCGCCCGGCGGTGTCGAGCATGTAGACGTCGTAGCCGCCAAGTGTCGCCTGCTGCTTGGCGCGCTTCGCGATCTGGACCGCACTTTCGCCCTTCACGATGGGCAGCGTATCGACGCCGATCTGGGTGCCGAGGATGGCAAGCTGCTCCATCGCCGCCGGCCGGTTGGTGTCGAGCGAGGCCATGAGCACGCGCTTCTTCTCGCGCTCCTTCAGCCGTTTGGCGATCTTGGCGGTCGTCGTCGTCTTGCCGCCGCCCTGAAGGCCGACCATCAGGATCGGCGCCGGCGGGTTGTCGATCTTCAGCGCGCCGGGGTCGTCCTGCCCGCGCAGCACGTCGACAAGCGCGTCATGGACGATCTTCACCACCTGCTGGCCCGGCGTGACGGATTTCGTCACCGCCTGGCCGGTGGCCTTCGCCTCGACCGCCTTGACGAAATCCCGCGCGACCGGGAGCGAGACGTCGGCCTCGAGCAGCGCCACGCGGACCTCGCGCAGCGCGGTCCTCACGTCCTCCTCGGAGAGGGCGCCCTGTTTCGTCAGCCGGTCGAAGACGCCTCCGAGGCGTTCTGACAGGTTCTCGAACATATGCGGCCCTCCTTGGCCGGTTGACTTCCTCGACCCCGAGATAGTGCCCCCGGAGCCCAAACGCAAAACGCACCCGTGGGCGCGACGCGCTGACGGATGGCGATCCCCTGACCTTCGGGGACCGGAAGCACTCACGGCTACCGGATCGGGGGCGCTCTACGCGCTCGTCGGGGGCGAGTCAAGGGACAGGCGGCTTGCGTCATGGCGCGGGGCGGGCAAGGATGGTGGTGACATGGACAGATATGAATGGAGGAATTCATGTTGTTCGGACGGTTGTTCACGGTGATGGTCCTGCTTCTCGCGGCGGCGGGGGCGACGGCGGAGGAGATCAGGGTGGGGATTGCACCCGACCGTCCGGTCGTGACCGTCCAGACCCCGGATGGCCCGGTGGAGATCCGCCGCGACCAGAACCCCGACGCGGTGCTGGAGGGTGACTGGGCCAGGATATCGCGCGATTGTCCGCCGTTCTGCATCCAGCCGATGGTCCCGGCAGAGGGCGTCACCCCGATCGGCGAGCTGGAGCTGCTCGACCTTCTCGAAACCGGCGCGGCGGAGGTGATCGACAGCCGCACCCCCGACTGGTTCGAGGGCGGCACGATCCCCGGCGCGATCAACATTCCCTATACCGAGATCGCAGACCGGCTCGGCGATCTCGGCTGCGAGCCGGATTTCGACGGCTGGGATTGCACCGGGGCGAAGGAGGTCGCGCTCTTCTGCAACGGGCTCTGGTGCGGGCAGTCGCCCTCGGCGATCCGGGTGATGATCGGCGTCGGCTATCCGGCCGAGCGCATCCGCTACTATCGCGGCGGGATGCAGAGCTGGCGGCTTTTGGGGCTGACCGTCGTTCAGCCCTAGCACGGGTGAGGCGGCAGG
>WOYI010692699.1_pt1 | contig 17960 bp, 18 predicted proteins | sample 6423411 | NCBI WGS metagenome assembly WOYI01 (sample SAMN13441803, study PRJNA592873) | oil field metagenome | biome: oil field; feature: oil-well bore; material: oil-contaminated soil; isolation source: oil-contaminated soil from oil-well borehole | place: Germany: Wietze | collected 2016-10-18 ...
TGGTATCAAGCAAAAAATCATGGTGATAATTTAAACGGAATTAGTAGAGACCACATGATTTCAATAAAATATGGATATGAAAACAATATTAATCCTGAAATAATGACACATCCAGCCAATTGTAAGTTAATGAAGCACAATGAAAATTCAAGCAAATGGAAAGCATGCTCAATAACATTGGAAGAATTAAATGATAGAATTATTGAATGGAATAATAAATACGCAAATGGCTGAGTGCTTGATTTGCAATCAAGTGTATGCGGAGTTCGAATCCCGTCTGCTTCGCAAATTTTAATTATATGACACGATACTTAAAAAAACTGCCATGTAGTAAAAAATTTTTAATAAAAAAATGGAATGAAATCAATCCCCATGCCCCGTTGACGTAACAGGCAACCGTATCAGTCTTAAAAGCTGAGTTTCACAGTTCGAATCTGTGACGGGGTACAATTTTCTATTTACCAAATGTATTTATAATAAAATTTGATTTGATGAATATCTTTAATATAATTAATGAAGAAATTAATAAAATGTTTACGCCTGTAAATGTAAATGATTTTGTTTATCATAAATCAAATCCAATATATAGAGATGAGATTGAAAAAAGAGGTTTAATACCAAAAGGGAAATCTGAAACTTGGTTATCTGACACACCGATAAAAGGCAAAGTAATTTTTGCAACAAATAGTAATAATCAAAAAGATTGGTTTGACACCACCTATGATGACGATATTTATAAAATCGATACTACTAAAATTAAAAATAAGTGGTATGTTGACCCTAATTTCAAATGGGGCGATTCAAAACATGTTATTACCTTTGAACCAATACCAAAATATGCAATAACCCTAATACATCAAGGTTCTGGTAATAGTTTAATTTAAAAATCCGACTAACCTACAAAAAATAGCAAATCTGATTATCATATAAATATACGCAAGTGGCTGAGTGGTTGACTTACAATCAAGTGTATGTGGGTTCGAATCCCATTAATGCTACAAATCGTCTGGAAATTCCAGACAAAATATATACGACTGCATCCATTGGTGAGGTAAGCAAACTCCAAATTTGTGCCGAAAGGTGTGTCTGTTCGAATCGGACCAGTCGTGCAAATTTAAATTATTTTGGTTGTAATGTAAAGTCTTTAACAAATTCTTTTTTACCGTTTAACACATAATATGTTGTTGTTTTATCTAATTTATGTTCTTTACAAAAAAATTTGCATATATTTGTATTTATAATAAAATAACAAAAGTGTTAATCATAAGCAAGAAAAAGGACTATTATGATGGCGTTGCTGGAACAACTGGCATTGACAAAACCATTGTTTATGACCGTCAAATTATTGAACTTGAAAAGGATGAAATACCTAATGAGTTCAAAAAAAGAGGGTTTTTTACGAATTTCAGAGACAGGGAAAAAAGTCCATTATACCTTTTAAGCAATGCGGATATAAGCAAAGAATATAAAGCAATATATCCAAGGGGTGCTTATTTTATTATCGGTTTCTGTGGTAAACTATATGTTGGCTGGAAATTTTATAGTTATAAGGAAAATTATTATGAACATATTGATAATATCAACATTATAATTAATTATAATATTGACGAAATAAAACAAATTCTTGAAGAAAAATCATTTTGGGGTATTGTTGCAGACCAAATTAATTACATTCAAAATTTTGATGCAATGGATTGGTTTAGAAAATTTAATACTCCCTGTTTTGTTTACGACCACGATTATGGTAGAAGACACCTTGACGAAAAATATTGGAGAGGCAATAATATTCAAAAATTTATAATTAATCCATTACTTAAAGAGTATGAATTTTTTAAAGTTTTTGATTCATTCCAAGCATTTCAGGAAATATCAATGTTTATGGGTGGAGTGCTTGGTAGGGGTGAAAAGGAAATCGTAGTTGTGGAAGACAAGTATAAGATTGCACAACACGGATTTGATAAATGGAGTTTCAGGAAAGAACTGGAGGATAAAAAACAATAGTCATGGGATATACAATTAAAAAACTAAATTTTGGACTGAAATTAAAATTGAGATTGAAATTATTTATCAGAAATTCATTACATGACTTAACACATAAAAATAATATTGCAACGTTTTGAATGGAAAGAGAATTAAAAAAAATTGATATTCTGCCAGCACGTTTTGTTAAATGGTTGGATGATGGTAAGTCAGAAATTACAATATTAATTAACGGTAAAATCGAACAAAATGTTATCTTTGATGAATGGGCATTACGTGGCATGAAAAACCCCAATTTATTATTAATTGGTATAATAACAGGTGTTGGTTATTCTCAATGTACAATATGCTCTGCAGATGAATTTGAAGATTTATTTAAAAAGAAATGGAAAATTTTGATAAAATAAAAGATAATGTTGCACAACATCTTATGAATGTTGATTACGGTAGTTTATCTGCAGAATGCGATTTATCTGATATTGGAAATGAAATAGGTATTGCAATTGGTAAATATTTGAGAAAAAGAAAAATGGGATATACCAAAGATGATTTTATTCTTGGCATTAAACACGGAATATCATTAGTTGATGGTACACATTAATAACGTTCTTTGGGGATGACTTGGCTTTGATTGGATGGTCAGACTGATATTGTAAGCAAGTAGTAGTTGAATCGGACTACTTTAAAAAGGTTCGGAAAAATAAATGAAGACATTATGTCTATCCCAACTTCTCTCACGAGAGGTGAAAGCGTATTTGTAAGAAGTGCAGAACTTGCAATCGCTGCGTAAGCAAGGGACATAAAAAAATTTGCGCAAAAGTTCCTAACTTGAAGGGAAGGCAAACAAATTCAAGACAGTTTTGTGGTTGTTCTGGAATAATACAACTAATATTTCGCTGGCTTAGAAAAGCCAGATAAACTTGTAGAAATCATATTATTCGCATTCAAGACGTGGGTTCGACTCCCACCATCTCCACTAAAACATTGTAAATGAATTAATTATGAGTGCTGACATTGAAAGATTTAAAAAACTAATTAAAGAGTTTCCTGAGACACCTGAAGGGAAAGCCTATTTCGAAAATGAACGCAAAAAAAACGAAATTAAAAAGAATCGTTATTTGCGTTTTGAAAAATGGGTTGAAGAAAACGGTATGGATGAACTCATGAAACGTCTTGAAAGGGAACATGGGGTGGCATGGCGTAATAATTGTTACAATAAAGGCTATGAACCGTATTGTAATAATAAATTAAGATTCATTATTGATTATATTGTTCATAATCGTGAATCGATTAGTGTTCCACAAATCGAATCAGAACATTTTGGAAATCAATCTTGGTTTTTCAAGGGTTATTATTTCAATATAATGTGGGGTCAGGGTACATTTACTCAAGTTTTCGACAAAAACTTCAATCAAATTATTGCGTTATAAAACAAATAATCATTATATTTGTGATATCACTTGGCGAAGTGGTGAAATTGGTAAACACGCTGGACTTAGTGCGTCAGATAACGCAAAAACAAATCCAGTGGGCAGTAGTGCCCGTGTGAGTTCGAGTCTCATCTTCGCCACTATTTATATGAAAATTGAAATAATGCGTGATAATAATTATTTATCAAAAGAACTGAAATTTGCGATAAGAAAAGAACTTCGCAAGGAGTGTCGTCAGGAAGCCATAAAAATACTTCAGCTTGGTGACGATAAAGACCGTAAAGATTTTCTTAAATATCACAAAGAAGATAATGGCAATATTTGCTGCCTTGTTCTGGATTTTGCAAAGAAAAAATTAGTGAAAGCAGGTAAAATGAAACAAGAACCAAATGATTGTTTTAACGACCCATTTAGATATTTTGAAGATGAAGACGACAAAGAAATTGGATAATGATAATTGTTGTGGCAAACGATTAAAAATCAATGACCCAAGAAGAAAAAAAATTGGCATAAAAAAGACTATAAAAAAAAGAATTAACCTCAGATGACGGAACTGGCATACGTATTAGATTCAAAACCTAAGTTTTGTGGGTTCGACTCCCACTCTGAGGACAAAGTATTTATTATATGAAAATGGGTAATAAATTTGTAAATTTACTTTAAAAATTGGCTGATTTTATTCTTATAAAGATAGAAACAGCAAAGTCTGAACAAGAAGTGGCATTTTGGCTTGCCACTGGTTTACAAATTAATAAATGGCGTGTTAAAAAAAATATTTGGCTTAATTAGTAATTAATGATTAACAGAGAACGAGTTAAAAAAATGTTCACACATTATCGTAAGAGATTGAAAAAATATTGTCTTAATGAAAAAGATGGGCATTATGCTTTTCGAACAACAGGCAGTCCTTGTAGCTGTAAAGCATGCGCTGGAGAAAAATATAATAGGAAATTAAAGCATAAAAACCAGATGAAAGAAAATTTTAACGACCTGTAACGTAACTCTAATGGTACGTTCAGGAAAATGGCAAAAAATGCAAAAAGAATCGTAGAAACCACAACAAATCGTGGTGAATTTAATCGTGCTTATAAAGCACATCTTGAACATCAAGGTAATATCCATTGTGGATTTTGCGGTTATCATCGTGGTGAAAATGGTGAAGGTAAACGGTATTATGATGGCTATGAAAGAGCAAATGGTAACACCAAAATAAATTACCCAAACTGGAAACTGGTTTCAAAAAACCGTAAACAATGGATGAAAAAATCAATTAAATTTGAATATAAAGAAAGTGGTTATGGCAATTGGAAAAAAACATACATCACTCTCAAATGGGAGTGATGTTTTTATGGCGGGATAGCGCAGTTGGTAGCGCATTGGAGTCATAACCCAAAGGTCGAAGGTTCGAATCCCTCTCCCGCTACAAATAAAAAAACCCATCGAATTCGATGAGTTTAAATTTCCAATATGTTTATTTTTTTCTCTTTTCTTTTTGCTGTTTAATAAATGCTTTAACGACTTTATCTAATCCAAAGAATTTCCAGAAAATCCAATAAACCAAAAGAATAAATCCCCACAATCCAACCAATGTTGCTGCACCCGCTAATCCTGCATCGTCTAATTTACCATATGCGAATAATACAACAAATACGTTTACAATTTGCAGCCATGCTGTTTTAAGCCAAGGTAGTGCGGTTTCCTTTGCCCATTTCTTAATTTTTTCCCAAAGATTTTTCATTTTTTTCGTTTTTTATTTTACTAATATTATTTTTTTCTATATATTACTTTTTATAGTTTTGATAACCTACCAAGTTGCGTATTTTTTGTTCCTTGATATTCATCATGTTTTTTTATTTCTGCTGTGAATGCAAATATATCACCTTTATTGAAACCATACAAGTTTTCTGCACCTTCAGGTGCTGCTTCAATTCTAAATTTATCCGATAATGTACCAAATTTCTTTAATATATTACCTTCTTTATCAATAAACGTCCATAAATACCAAATACCAAATTGACCTTCACCGCTTCTTGCATCAATTAACTTAGCATAAGGTACTTGAACCTTACCGCCAACATCTCCAATCCATTGAGAATCTTTTCTTTCTCTGGCTTCTGCTGCTCTCTTTTTTTCGTTTTCAAAATAATTTATTGCTGATGCTAAAAATGCCGTGTCTTTTATCCTGAAATTCGGATGTGCGACAAGTTGTTTTACTTTTGCACGATATTCATTAAAACCTGTGTTTTTATCATATTCACTACCGTCATATCTATCAACCACAATATTTGGTGGTAATGGTTCTAATGCACCTGCAAACTCCTTAAATTCTTTTACATATTGCTCATCAACTGGAAAATTATTAAATTTTTCGTGGTCGAAGATAATCAATTCTGCTTTATCAGCACTGGCATCCCCATCATTTGTTCTATATCTTGGTGCTCTGTCTGGATATTCCCATTCACGTTTCACATATCCATCGCTTTCAATGGTATTATGAAGAATTGAGATAACCTTATTAATATCAACGACTTTATTCAAAGGACTCATTCTTCTTCCACCACCGCCACCTTCTGGGTCACCAAATAAATCATCTTCATCCATGAACCCACCCATTTCTCTCGCAAAATCACGTAAATAATCAAGTGTTCTAATATATTTTGCTGGGTTAATACCGATATATTTTTTTACGCACGAACTTCCTAATCTCAAATATTTGTTCTGGTCAAGACTTTTTACGATAAAGTTTTTACCTCTATAACGCTCCTGATGACAGTAATCACAATCTCCACTACTTTCCAAATATTCTGGTGGTACGGGTTCATTTTCATCAATTTCAATTGAACCACCAGTTATGTTATCTACTACGGCAACCAATTTATTGTTACCGGGTAACTTAAACATACCTTCTGATTTAATCGTTATGTCGTAAACATCTATAACATAGGTGTCACAAGGTGGAATTTCACAGGGTTCTACAACTTTTTTCTGATATACGGCACTTTCAGTTATTTCAGGTTCGGGTATTTTTAATTTTCTCGCCAATTTTCTTAACGATTCCAAGTTTTTATCGGCAAGTCTTTTTTTATAGGTTGGAACAGTAACTTTAATATCAATACCTTTTTTACTCTGGTCAATAACTGATTTCTGAATATCTTCGTCAGACTCAACTGCTGCTTCTGCTTTTCTGTCTAATTCTTGTGCTTTTTGTTCTTCTTCGGGTGTTATTTTTTGTTCTTCTTCTTCAGAGTCAGTATCATCCGCTTCACGTATGACAGATTCATAAAGTAATTTGTTGTTCAAATATTCTTTTAATTGAAAATCTTCTTTAAAATCTGGTTCGATTTTCATCATTACCTCAAAAAGTCTTTGCTTACTATCTCTTTTCATGGTTTTAATTAATAATTTTCGTTATCGTAAAACACTACCCTACAAGTATTTGTTTTAAAATCGAACTCTAATGTTGATACATATAATGTTTTTCTTAAATAAAGTGTAGCATTTTCGATAACGAATTTCCACTCTACTTCAGCAATATTTTTTTCGGTTTCTTGCTCAACCTCATCTGTTTGTTTATTGAGAAGTTGGAGAGTATATGTTCCCTCAACACTTTCAACATCAATATAATAATTTTCAATACCCGACTGGTTTAACCAAAAACCAACAGTCCAGTTAACAATAATGTTGCTTTCAAGAATATCTGAATCAAAATCAGTTGAAAATCCATCATAATTAAAAAATGATGAGTCTGTTATTTGTTGACGAAACTTAAAATCATCACCCTCAAACGCATATGATTCGTTTAAAAATCTTTGAACTTCCTCTTTAATAATCTTACTAACGTTATCGTAATATACTTTTCCTGTGTTATCGAGAATCTGAAAATGAGTAAACGCAGATTTTAATGGTGATTTTTCTACTGCACTTAATGCGGTTTTTAAATCAAATTTCTGAACATTAGGGTCAGAAAATGGACGTTTGCTTAAATATCCAGAATAACTACTTTGCTGTAAGCCACCGACATATCTTTTTTCACCATTACTGATATATTTTATTACCACTTGTGGATTCTCCATTAGTAAACAATTTTTTATAAATACTTGAAGTTCTTTAAAATTCTTTATATATTCGCAGCATGAAACAAGAATATACGTCAGCCAAATCTTGTATAAAACAAATACCTGCGGGTTTTAAAATTGTTGATAAATATTTTGGCTGGAAACCATTTACAAATAATTTGGATATTGGGGGTGGTAAATATGATATGATGACAATTGCTTTAGCAGAAAAAAGTGTTTGTAATTTAGTCTATGACCCGTATAATAGAACAGATGAACACAATAAAAATGTATTATCAATTTGTAATGATGTTTTAATTGATACTGTAACAATTTTCAATGTCCTTAATGTTATTAAAGAAAAGGAAATTCAAATTAATGTCCTTAAAATGGCATATAACGCACTTAAATTTGGGGGTATGGTATTTGTCAGGTCAACCTATAAAAACCCGAAGAAAGTCTCTGGAGTGACAAAATCAGGCACATTTCAGCATTATCTTACTCAAGAACAATATTTGGAAATTATTAAAGAAGTGTTTCCAAACGCAACATTAAAATACGGGATTATTTTTGCAAGAAAATGATAAAAAAAGAAGAAATATTTATAAATGAAAGTCACTGGCGAAATATGAGTGAAAATGAACTCAATGATTTTGCAAAAAAAATATTTGATTATTATAGAGAAAATGGCTTTCCATACTATTCCACTGATTGGGAATATAGACAAAAAGAATTTGAAAAATTAAAGAATTTTGATTATAATACACTTTGGGATGGTGATGTGATTAAACAATCAATGCATGGGTTAGGACTTGCATGGTCATATTTTCCGCATGCGTTTAATGTTCGTTGTAATGATAAAATGTCTCCGCTTGAAGCTTTTAATAATGATGAAATCTTTATGAAAGTAATTCACAAAAGATTGAAAATGGGGACATATATCTCAGACTCTGGTATATTAAAAATGTTGAAGATTTATACGGGTGTTCAAGCAGTATCTAATTTTAGACCCACTGCTGCAGCATGTATTTATGATAAATATGCTAAAGACGGTAAAGTTTGGGACATGTCAGGTGGTTGGGGTGGTAGATTGCTCGGTGCAGTAATTGCTGGTGTTGAAACATACATTACAACAGAACCATCCATTGAAACATATAAAGGATTATGTAATCTCGCTAACGATTTTTCGTTTGGAAAGACTATGTATTATATATTAAAATCTGGTAGTGAAGATTTCATTACATATGCAAATACATTAGATTTATGCTTCACATCACCACCTTATTTTGATTTAGAAAAATATACAGACGAGCCAACCCAAAGTTATGTTAAGTATAACACAAAAGATGCGTGGGTTGAGGGTTTTCTCAAACCAACATTTAAGAACTGTTATTATGCATTAAAAGAGGGAAAATATATGTTAATTAACATAGCGGACGTAAAGGGTAAACATAATATTAACTTGGAAAATGAGACAGTTCGAACTGCAAAAGAAATTGGATTTGAATATCTTGGGTATCATAAACTTGCTTTATCAAACATAAATTTAAGAAGAAAAAATAAAAAATTTAAATACGAACCAATATTTATTTTCAGAAAAATGTAACATTTCTATTTTTTCTTTGTATAATTGTATTATGGCAAACAAAATTAAAATATTAGAAAGGGTTGACTGGAGTGTATTAAACACATACATTGATAATAATCTTATCATTGCGAATAAACACCCAGAATATAATATATGGATATTGAACTATTCACCCAAAGTTCAATCAAAAGGATTTTGGGATGAATATACATTATCGGCACGTGGACTTGTTATTGACAGTAGTGGTGCAATTTTGGCACGTCCATTCCAGAAATTTAAGAATCTTGAAGAACACGACCCCGCAGATATTGACATGTCTCAGGAATATGATGTATTTGAAAAAATAGATGGTTCGCTAATTATTGTTTTCTATTATGAACCACGTATGCAATGGATTGTTGCATCAAGAGGGTCGTTTATTTCTGAACAAGCAATGGAAGCACAAAAAATGTTGAATGCTTCTGTGTATGATAAGTTAAAAACAGATTATACATATCTGTTTGAAATAATATATCCAGAAAACCGTATTGTTGTAGATTATGGCAACAGAAGAGAACTTGTTTTATTAACAAGAATTGAAACTGCAACAGGTGTTGAAATGTTACATAACGATTTGGAATACACATATTCAAAGTATTTTACTGTCGTAAAAAAATTCGATGTGAAGATTAATGATTTAACTGAACTTAAAAAACTTGAAGAAGATAATAAAGAAGGATTTGTGGTGAGGTTCAGAAATGGTTTTAGAGTGAAGGTTAAGTTTAATGAATATGTGAGGTTGCACGGTATATTAACAAATGTGTCGAATATTACAATTTGGGAACACTTGATGAACAAATATGATTTCGATGCGTTGCTTGATAGAGTTCCAGACGAATTTTACGACTGGTTGAAAAAAGTGACAAACTCACTTCAATTAGCGTACAACGATGTCGAAAGGAATGCCTTGAAGGAATTCTTGAGAATATACCACGTAAACGAAACCATAGACCGTAAATCGTTTGCAATTGAAGCACAAAAGTCTCAGTATCGTTCCATACTGTTTAAATTGTATGACAAAAAACCATACGATGAAATAATCTGGAAAATGATTAGACCTGTATATAGCAAGCCATTCAAAGATGGTTTTGAATATAGTATATAAAAGCGGAGTTTTCTCCGCTTTTTTTGTATTTATATTAAAATACAGAAAACATAGAAATATTAGGCATTGCAAGTAACATGTATAAATGGATTGAAGAACTAATGGGCGAAAAACTTTATCCAGATGTTCCTCACAGTCAATCGACTGTAAAGTTTTGGAATAGTCCAAAAAGAACATTTGATTATGATAAATAAAAATAATTTGAAATATTTGTAACATTTATTTGTTTTTTTCGTATAAATGATTACTTTTGTCACTTGATTTAGTATTTAATATTTTAAAGGAAGATTACAATGAGAACTTTTGGTACATATTATTACGGTAAAAAATCTTATAAGAAACAGCTTATTAGAATCGGGAATACTATGCACAGAAGTCAAAGATAACTGCAATGATTTTTGCGTAAAGCACAGAAACCCGATTCACATGAGTCGGGTTTTTTGTTTTTGTGAAAATCAGGTATTTGTTATGAAAAACAGTTATAAATCAACTGTTTTTATGAAAAACAGGTATTGCGCTCGTAACTCAGTTGGTAGAGTAACGGACCTTTAATCCGTGAGTCAAGGGTTCGACCCCCTTCGGGCGCACTTGAGGTAGAGTTTAGGTATTTTCTGTATCCATATTAACTGAAATATCCATACGCACTCGTAGCAAAGAGGCAATGCTACCGCCCTTTAAGCGGACGAACGTAGGTTCGATTCCTACCGAGTGCACAAATGCCTTCGTAGCAAAGGGGATATGCTCCAGACTCTTAATCTGGTGACGTAGGTTCGATTCCTACCGAGGGTACAAATTGGATGTCTAACGGCAACTGACTGTAAATCAGTCCCGCTTTAACAAATGGTCGTATTGGGGTAGCGGTAGGAGGGTTCGAATCCCTCGGCATCCACACTTTGAACCCATCTGTAAAAAAAATTACAGATGGGTTCGTATTTATATATAAAATATTAATATGAAAACGAAAATTTGTAAAGAATGTCAAAATGAATTTGAAATTAACAGAAATAATAGAAGAAATATTTTTTGTTCCTATAAATGTGCTGCAATATATAACAATAAAAATCGAAAACCGCCATCAGAAAAAACTCGTAAGCTACAAAGTGAATCACTGAAAAAATATTATCAAGAACATCCAGAAACAATTCGAAGAGGTGAAAATCAATCTAAATTGGTGGGAAATGCCACTAAAGGAACAACAGGAAAAAAACCAAAAACAATAATGGAATTAAGTAAAAGAACAATTACCAAACTATTAAAACGCTTAAATATTGGATGCTCAAGATGCGGATGGAATGAATCGACTTGTGATATTCATCATATTAACGGTAAAAAAATTCCTGATTATGATAATCATGATAATTTAACAATAGTTTGTCCGAATTGTCACCGATTGATACATACACATAAAATAAAAAAAGAAAGTTTAATTCCGCTATCGCAACAATTACAAGAAAATTGGATTGATTCATATTATGGTTAAAATTTTTTATTTTTATAACTTTATGAAAATCAATAAGTATTATATTTATTTAGTCTAATTAAAAATAATTTCTTGCATTTTTAATTAAATTAAGTTATTTTTATACAAAATAACTTTAAAAGCATAAGTATTATGAAAAATGACTAAAAAGAAAAAGGTAACGACTACCGTTACAACAACTGTTACCGAAGAAATTATTTCTTCAAATGAAAAAACTCACATTATTTGTATTCTTGACCGTTCTGGTTCGATGTCAAGTATCATGTCCGATTCAATTGGTGGTTTCAACACCTTCCTGAAAAAACAAAAAGAATTACCTGATGAAGCAACAATTACAGTTGCACTATTTGATGATGTATATGAACTGCTTTATGATAATGTTGATATTAAAGAAGCAGAGGAACTTACAGAAAAGATTTGGTATCCAAGGGGCATGACTGCACTTTATGATGCAATTGGTAAAACAATAAGCAGCGAAAAATTAAATTTTGCTAAACTAAAAAAAGGAAAACCAAATAAAGTATTGGTTTGTATTGTTACAGATGGTTTTGAAAATGCAAGTCGGGAGTATAAAATTGATGACATTAAAAAACTAATTAAAAGTTGTGAAGACGATGATTGGAATTTTATTTATCTCGCAGCAAATCAAGATGCGTTTGCTGTTGGAACTTCTTTTGGTATAAGTGCTGGCAATACGTATACATATACTGCAAGTGCACAAGGTGTATTTAATATGTCAGATATATTAAACAACGCTACTGTTTCATATAGAAACATGAGCACAACTGATAAGGATTATTCTAAAAAGAGAAAAAAACTTATTAAAAATAATAAAGAAAACGACCCACAGGATTCTGAAAACATATCTGTAAGTGGAGACGCAAATAACATAACGTTTGACACAACAAACACGTCAAACACCTAATTATTTTTCTGTTTTTTAATATCAATTTCCGTTTTTTTTTTGGGTGCTTTATGCACCCATTTTTTTTCTAAAAATTTCTAAATTAGTGAATTGAAAAATAATTAAAAATTTTTTGTAAAATTTGAATAAACCCTTGTATTTATGGTAGCCAACCCATATATTTACAATCATAAAAAATCATAAAAAATTATAACTCATATGACAGAAAATAATCAAAAAACCTATTCTAAACAAGAAGTTGAAAAAGCAACATTACAGTATTTTAAAGGCGATAAATTAGCAACTGATGTTTGGGTAAAAAAGTATTGCCTAAAAGATGAAAAAAATTATTATGAACTGACTCCTGATGATATGCATCGAAGAATTGCAAAAGAACTTGCAAGAATTGAAGCAAAATATCCCAATCCTCTCACCGAAGACGAAATTTTTGAAACATTAAAGAATTTTGAAAGAATTGTTCCACAGGGTTCACCAATGTCTGGCATTGGAAATGATTTTCAAGTGGTATCATTGTCTAATTGTTTCGTTATTGGAAATAAAAAAGATAGTGATAGTTATGGCGGTATATTAAAAATTGACCAAGAACAAATTCAATTAATGAAACGCAGAGGTGGCGTTGGACATGACTTATCACATATTCGTCCTGCTGGAAGTCCAGTAAAAAACAGCGCAATAACCAGTACAGGAATTGTTCCTTTTATGGAACGTTATTCAAATAGCACCAAAGAAGTTGCACAGGATGGTAGACGTGGTGCATTAATGTTAAGTGTATCTATTGAACACCCAGATTCTGAAAAATTTATTGATGCTAAACTTGAACAAGGTAAAGTTACTGGTGCAAATGTTTCAGTTAAACTTACCGATGAATTCATGCAACGTGCAACACAACTTGAAAACAATGAGTTTTGGCAAACATATCCAAACAAGCTAAAAATTCCATTGGGTGAAGAATATGACAATATTGTTGTTAATGCTAAAGAAAATGAATTAGTTTCATTACCAAATGTTGGCTATTTAAAGAAAATTAATGCACAAAAACTCTGGAAAAAGATTATCCACAATGCTTGGAAATCTGCCGAACCCGGTGTGTTGTTTTGGGATAAAATAATCGAGGAAAGTATTCCCGATTGTTACAGTAAAGAAGGGTTTAGAACCGTTAGCACCAATCCCTGTTTTCCAGCAAGCGAATATTTATTAACTGAAGATGGATATGTTAAATTTGGCGACTTAGTATCAATTAATGAAACAAAATTTATAAATTCAAAATGTAGCATAAAAGCAACAAATATTGTTTCTGATAAAAGAATTTCATATATTGATGATGGTGAAGAAAAGCCAGAAAATTGGAAAATTGATAATACCCAAGAAGGAACGTTAATTAGAATAGCAAGTCCTGTATTTTTAACACAAAAAAATGCTGAAATTCTTGAAATTACAACATCTAAAGGTTTTAAACTAAGATGTACACCTGACCATCACATTGCAACTACAATTGGAATGATTGAAGCAAAAGATTTAACTCCTGAACATGAAATATTAATAGCAATTCCAGATAATGTTACAAGTATTGTTGGACATTCACCGCATACAAATGAGGAAATTATTGCAACACTAATAGGATTAATAACTGGTGATGGTACATTTGATAAAAAACGTAATCGTGTTCATTTGGATTTTTGGGGTGATGATAGATTTAGAATGGAAAATTTTGTGTTAAATTTAATTAATATTTTATATCTTCAGTATGGAGATTTTTATAATGAAAAAAATGTGAAACTGAGTAAATATTTTATTTCACGTAGTGAAAAATATAATAAAATTAGAATTTCTTCCGCATGGTTAGCCAAATTATTAAACGAATTTGGATTTAATTATAATACCAAACATGATGTACCCGAATTTATAATGAATAATTCTTCAACAAAAATTGGTAAATTTTATATTGCGGCACTTATGTATTGTGATGGTTCAGTACAGGGTACTCAAAGAAGTGGATTTACGGTTAGATTATCGCAGAGTAATGAAAAAATGCTGAGAAAAATTCAAATGATACTTCATTCAAACGGAATGATATTTGGTATGTATAAACGTAGTGATAGTAAATTAACAAGTTTACCCAATGGTTGCGATGGTGATTCATTATACAAAACAAAAATACAGTATGAATTAATTAGTTTAGGTGGCTCTTTGGTTAGATATAAAAATACTATCGGATTTTTAGGTTTTAAAGATAAAGAAGATAAAATTAATGTTAAATATAATTTTCAAATAAAATCATCATTTACAGATACTGTTGTAGAAATAAAAAATGTTGGCAATGAATCAGTATATTGTATTAAAGAAGATATTGGTAGAAATATTATTGTGAATGGTATTTCTACACGAAGATGTGGTGAAATCCCATTGTGTCCATATGATAGTTGTAGATTATTAGCAATTAACTTATTTGGATATGTAAAGAATCCATTCACCAACGAAGCGTACTTTGATGAAGAAATGTTTAAAAAAGATGTGATTATCGCTCAAAGATACATGGACGATATCATCGATTTAGAACTTGAAAAAATTGATGCCATTCTTGCGAAAATTGAATCTGACCCTGAAGATGAGTTAATTAAATTGTATGAAGTTAATCTTTGGAAAAACATTAAAGACATGACAATAAAGGGTCGTAGAACTGGACTTGGTGTAACGGCAGAAGGTGATATGCTTGCAGCAATGGGTTTGAGATATGGAACTGATGAAGCAACCGATTTTAGTGAAAAGATACATCAAACATTAAAACTCAATGCATATCGTTCAAGTGTTATTATGGCTGCTGAACGTGGTGCATTTCCGATTTATCATCAGGAACGTGAATTAAATAATCCATTCATTCTTCGCATTAAAGACGAAGACCCTGAATTATATAAAGATATGGTTCATTTTGGTCGTAGAAATATAGCACTTCTCACCATTGCACCAACTGGTACTGTTTCAATTATGACACAAACGACATCAGGAATTGAATCGGCTTTTCAAGTGGTATATAAGCGTAGACGTAAAATTAATCCACAAGAAAAGGATGTTCGTATTGATTTTGTCGATGATGAAGGTATTGCATGGACAGAATATCCAGTTTTTCATCATAAATTTGAAACATGGCTCGAAAAAAATGGTTATAATATTGATGTTGTGAAAACCATGAGCAGCGAACAGGTAGATGAAGTTGTAAAAAAATCGCCATATTATAAAGCAACTGCAAATGATGTTGATTGGGTTAAAAAGGTTGAAATGCAAGGTAGAATACAAAAACATGTTGACCATTCTATATCTGTCACAGTTAATCTTCCAAAGGACACCACCGAAGAAATGGTTGCGGATGTATATGAAACTGGTTGGAAAAGCGGGTGCTTTCCTATTGGAACTTCAGTATATACTGAGAATGGTATTAAAGATATTTCTGAAATACTTATTGGTGATAAAGTATATGGTGTTGATAATAAACTTCATAGTGTGAATAAAACATTCAAATTGCCCAAAGAAAATAGAATAATACATCATATTAAAGCTACTGGCTTAGAAAAAATTTCGGCAACATCAGAACACCCATTTTATGTTGTTGAGTTGGATGATACCGAAAATAAAAAATCTTGGGATGATAGAAAAAAGATTTTTAAATGGAAATTAGCAAAAGACATTAAAATTAATGACCATTTAATTGTTCCAAAAAAATTAATCAATGATTTCGAAAATATTGAAACATTAAATGTTGCAGACTATATTGATGTTCCGATAATTCAAGAAAATGGTAAATTATTCTTATCAAGAAAATTACCGTGGTGTGATAATAAAATAGTTAAATCAGCAAATTCAAATCCAATTCCATCAACAATTAATATTGATGATGATTTTCTTAAATTTATTGGTTGGTTTATTGCTGAAGGACATTATAATGGAAAGTCTGAAATTAGATTAACATTAAATAAAGAAAAAGAATATGGCGTTTTAATGGAGTTATCAAATATTGTTGAAAATATGTTTGGAGTTGAAACACAAGTCGAAGAAACAGTAGGTAATGCGATTAGATTAAAATTTCATTCAAGAATCATATCATCATTTCTTAAAAATCTTGTTGGGAAATACTCCAAAAATAAACACTTACCAGATTTTTTCACCAGAATTGATGTTAATAAGTTAAACGTGTTAATTAGTTCATATTATTCAGGTGATGGTGGTGCGACAATTTCAAATAGATTGGCGAGAGAATTATTTTATTCAAAAGTTTTATTAAATAAAAAGCCTTACTTCAAATCCAATTATGGACAGGGTTATTATGTAAACGAATCAACACAAAATGTTCAAAAAAGAAGTGCAAAAGAATTTGGCGATTATTATTGTTATCGAGTTAATAAAAATGTTTATGAAAAATTTAATGATTTTGTATATAATATATCAGTGGATGATGTAGATTCATATATTGTTAATGGAATAATAACACATAATTGTAAAGGAATTACTGTTTATCGTGATGGTTCTCGTAGTGGAGTATTGGTGACAAACGAAAAGAAAGAAGATAAGTTTCAAGAAACAAACGCACCAAAACGTCCTAAAAGATTGAAAGCAGAAATACATCGTTTTCAAAATAATCTGGAAAAATGGATTGCTGTTGTTGGCTTGAGGGATGGTAGACCATACGAAATTTTCACTGGTAAAAATGAAAATGGTTTGGCGTATTTACCAGCCAACATAAAAGAATGTGAAGTAGTAAAAAACATTTTTGAAGTTGAAGAACCAAATGAACTTGGAAAATTAATAAAAGTTCGGAAGAAAAGATATGATATTGAATATATTGACAGCAATGGCGAAAAACAAGTTCACACTGGTTTAAATCATGCGTTTAATCCTGAATTCTGGAACTACGCTAAATTTATTTCTGCTGTATTAAGGCATGGTATGCCACTTATTCACGCATATCAATTAATTGAATCTATGAATTTTAAGGAAGACCATATTAATACTTGGAAAAATGGTGTTGCTCGTACAATAAAAAAGTATATTAAAGACGGTGAGGTAGCAAAAGGTGTTTGCCCGAATTGTGGAAGTGAACATCTTGAATTTAAAGAAGGGTGTCTTACCTGTATGGCTTGTGGAAATTCAAAATGTGGTTAATTTTTTATAAAAATTTATAAATTTTTTCATCGTGGTCAGTATTTATAGGAAATTTACTGACCATGATTGTTTTAGAGAGTAAAATTGTTGTTGAAGATTCAAAAGAAAATTACGTTAATGGATATTTTTTAACAATTGATGATTTACAAAAACTTGTTAGAGATTTTCAAGCGGATTGTCACGATGGATTTGTTAGTAATGATGGGG
>WOYI010481100.1_pt1 | contig 17955 bp, 15 predicted proteins | sample 6423411 | NCBI WGS metagenome assembly WOYI01 (sample SAMN13441803, study PRJNA592873) | oil field metagenome | biome: oil field; feature: oil-well bore; material: oil-contaminated soil; isolation source: oil-contaminated soil from oil-well borehole | place: Germany: Wietze | collected 2016-10-18 ...
GCGCGGCTCCGGCAGCGCGGCTCCGGCAGCGCGGCTCCGGCAGGGACGCCCGCGCCGATGACAGACACGTTCCGTCCGGGGCTGCGCCCCAGACCCCCGTCTTGGTGTGGCACGACTAGCCTCGAAGGATGGGATCACGGGACGAGGACGCACGAAGCCGCCTCACCCGGATGCCGAGCCAGGGTGCGATGATAGCCGTCCTGGCGACCGCGGGCCTGTGTTCGTCGTTCATGTTCACGCTCATGGTTCCGATCCAGTCGAAGCTGCCGACGCTGCTGAACGCGAGCCGCGAGGACACCGCCTGGGTCGTGACCGCGACGCTGCTGGCGGCGGCGGTGATCACGCCGATCTCGGGCCGGCTGGGCGACATGTACGGCAAGCGGCGGATCGTGCTGGCGCTGGTCGGCGTCATGGTGGTCGGCTCGGTCATCGCGGCGCTCTCGCCCGGCATCGTCGGCATCATCGTCGGGCGCACGCTGCAGGGCGCCATCGTCGGAGTGGTGCCGCTGGGCATCTCGATCATGCGCGACGTGCTGCACGAAGACCGCGTCGATTCGGCGATCGCGTTCATGAGCGCGACCCTCGGCGTGGGCGGCGCGCTCGGACTGCCGATCAGCGCGCTGGTCACCGAGCTCAGCGACTGGCACGTGCTGTTCTGGATTGCGGCCGGCCTGGGCGTCGGTGTGTTCTTGCTGGTGCTGTGGATCATCCCGGTGAGCGTGCTGCGCACCGCCGGTCGCTTCGACTTCATCGGCGCGGCGGGTCTCGCGGTCGGACTGATCGGCATTCTGCTGGCGATCGCGCGCGGCAACGAGTGGGGCTGGGGATCGCCGGCCGTGCTCGTGTGCGGCCTCGGCGGACTCTCGGTGCTGCTGCTGTGGGGCTGGTTCGAGCTGCGGATCGACGAGCCGCTGCTCGATCTGCGGGTCGCCGCCCGGCCCGCGGTGCTGCTGACCAACATCGCCTCGGTCGCCATGGGATTCGCGCTGTTCGCCTCGAACGTCGTGTACCCGCAGATGCTCGAGCTGCCGGTCGCGACCGGCGCCGGCTTCGGGCTGTCGCTGCTCGCAGCGAGCCTGGTCGTGATGCCCGCAGGCCTGGTGATGATGGTGCTCTCCCCGATCGCCGGCCGCATCGCCTCGCGCACCGGGCCGAAGCTGCTGCTGCTGCTCGGTGCCCTGTCACTTCTCGCCGCGTACGGCTTCACACTGCTCTTCTCATCGGAGGTGTGGCACATCCTGGTCGCGAACATCCTGGTCGGCGTGGGAATCGGATTCGGCTATGCATCGATGCCGATGCTCATCATGCGCTCGGTTCCGCGGAGCGAGACGGGCGCCTCCAACGGCCTGAACGCGCTGTTCCGCTCGCTCGGCACATCGACGGCCGCTGCGGTCGTCGGCGCGGTGCTCGCGTCGTACGCGGTGGACTTCGAGGGAGCGCCCGTGCCCACCACGCAGGGGTTCACGCTCTCGCTCATCCTCGGCGGGGCTGCCGCGCTCATCGCCCTCGTGGTGGCGCTGTTCATTCCAGCGAAGGGGGCGCCGCAAGAGCGGCATCCATCCCTGCCCGAGTGACCCCGGCCGGGCCGGTGCCGCTGCGGACGCTGCGCGCGTGATGGAAGTGGCCGCGTGCCAGAGGCTCAGTCGTAGAAGAACGGCTTCTTGTCGGCCTCGCACACGGTTCCCGGCTCGGGCACATTCAGATCGACGAGGTATGCGGTGCGCGCCGCTTCGATGCATGCGCTTCCGTCGTTGAACGACAGATGCCCATACCCGTCGTGCGTCAGCAGCACCGCGTTGCCGAGGAGCTTCTCGGAGCCGACGGCATTCTGATAGCCGGTGTTGGGGTCGTGGCGCGTTCCGATGAGCAGGATCGGAACTTCGGTCTCGGCATCCCACGGCCCGGTGTAGCGGTCATCGGTCGAGGCGGGCCAGTCTGCCGCGCACGGCCCCCACAGCCACCAGCCGTTGACCGCCCCCGAGATCCGGCTGGTGGCATCGAGTTCAGCGAGCACTTCCGACCAATCGTCGATGGACAGGCCCGGGAGACATCAGATGATTCGGGAATCCCGGAACGCTTCGGCGGGGGCGCGCGGCCGAACGATCAACACTGACAGAATGCGGGTCTGAGCGAGGATGAGCTCGCAGGTCATTCCTACGGCGGACTGATCTCCCGGCTCCTCGCGAGCGTTCACCCGAACGACGTAGCCGGGCTGGTGCTGGTCGATGCGCTGACATCCAGCTCGGCAACCCGCAGCTTGTCATCAACTCGATTCGTGACGGGATGCAGAGGCTGAGCAATCCCCGACAGTTCTCCGGGGTCGCGCCGCTGTGCCGCACACTGGATCCATGTGGAGCTTCCTCAAGGCGATCAAGAACCGCGAGCACCGCATTGCGCCGACGACAGCGGTTGCCGCCATCGCCGCCGTGATCTACACGTTCGCGCCGATTGATCTGATCCCCGAACTGCTGCTCGGCCCTCTGGGTTTCGTAGACGACATGGGCGTCTGGGCCATCCTCACCGCTCTCGTCGCGCGCGAACACCGCCGGTGGCAGGACGGCCTCGCGTCGCACTGACACGGCACTGCGTCAGTTCGGGCTGCAGGCCGGCGCGCCTCAGGGATGCATCGCCTCCGAGTCGGGTGCGCTGGTCGAAGAGCCCGCCCCCGGAGTGCGCAGGGACGCACTACCGCTCGCCCTGACCATCATCGACTCCCCCTGAACCCGCGGGCGCGGCGCTTTCCGGCGAGCGCGGTGCCGCCCGACGCAGCGCTCGCAGGTTTCTGCAGCGCTCGCGCGCAGCGCGATGCCTGGTCGCGGGGCGTCACCACCACGATCTGCCGCGCAGCATCTCGCCGAAGTCCTCGGGTTTGCCGCGCCCGGTGTGGCGGGAGCCGAGGTAGCTCTCCACGACCGCTCGCCCGAGGTCGTCGAGCTCCGGCGCGACCACATGGCCGCCGGCGCGACGTGCGAGCGCGTCGATGAAGCGTGCGAGGCCGGGGTCATCCCCCAGCCGGAAGAAGGTCGTCTGCGCGCCGAGACGCTGCACGGTGTCGAGCTCGCGAACGGTGACCGCGACGGTACGGGGGTCGGGAGGGTAGTCGAAGTGCACCCGGCCGTCGGGCTCGAGGTGCGAGGTGGGTTCGCCGTCGGTGACGATCAGCAGCACGGGCTGCGCGGTGGGATTGCGCCGGAAGTGCCGCTGAGCCAGCAGCAGGGCGTGGTGCAGGTTCGTGCCCTTGTCCCACGCGGCATCCAGCGCGGTCAGCTTCTCGATGTCCATCACCTCGGCGTGGCGGGCGAACGCGATCAGCTGCAGGGTGTCGCCGCGAAAGCGGCTCGTGATGAGGTGATGCAGAGCGAGGGCGGTGCGCTTCATCGGCACCCAGCGCCCGCCCATCGACATCGAGAACGAGGTGTCGACGAGCAGCGCGACGGCCGCCTGCGTGCGCTCTTCGGTCTCGACGACCTCGACGTCGCGGGTGTCGAGGCGCACTCCGGCCGACGCGTCGCCGCCGTCGGCGACCGTTCGCAGCACGGCATTCGACACGGTGCGCGGAATGTCCCACGCCTCGGTGTCGCCGAAAGCCCACTCCCGCGTGGAGCCGGTGCGGTCGCCGGCTGCGCCGGCGTGACGCGTCTCGCGACGGCCGGTGCGTCCGGACTGACGCGTGGAGATTTCGCGCAGCAGCGCACGACCGAGTTGCCGCATCGCGCGCGGAGTGAGCCGCAGCGCGCCGTCGGAGCTGCGCTGCAGCATGCCGGTGTCCTTCAGCTGCTGCTCGAGGTCGCGCAGGGCTCGGGCGCTGATCGCGGCATCGTCGCCGACGAGCCGCGCGAGCGCGTCCACGTCGATGTCGTCCATCCGAGCTCCGGGGTAGGACTGGCCCAGCTGATCGGACAGCGCGTCGAGATCGGAGAGCTCCTGCATGAGACCGGTCGCCTCGCCGAGACCGGTCGGCTCGTCGCCGGAGAAGGATGCCGACCCGCTCCAGTCCTGGCCGGGCCGAAGCGACCGCAGGTTGTCGTCGAGGCGTGACAGCGACTGCATGAGCTCCGGGGAGCCGAACGCCTGCGCGGCGAGGCCCATCAGCTCCTCGCGCTGCTCGGGAGTCATCGAGTTCAGCATCCGGCTTGCCGCGGCCGAGCGCTCGGCGAGGGTGTCGAGCAGTTCGTCGAGATTCTGCGGATCCTCGGGGAACTGCGCGCCGTGCTTTCGCATGAACTCGTCGAAGTCCTCGTCGGTGTCCTCGCCGAGTCGACGCTTCTCGAGCAGGTCGTTGAGGTCGCCGAGCATGTCGCGGATCGCCTGGCGGTCGGCATCCGTCGCCCCCTCGAGGGCGTTCTTCATGCCGGCGAATCGCTGGTCGAGCAGTTCTCGGCCGAGCAGTTCCCTGATGCGCTCGTAGTCGGACCGCGCCGAGGGGCTCTGCCACTCGTAGTCCGAAAGGTCGTTCACGGCGGCGGCGGTGCCGGGGGGCAGGTTCTCGAGCCGCATCTCGGCGAAGGACCGGGCATCGTCGTCCAGGTCGACGTCACGGACCAGGTGCTTGCGCTCTTCGAGCACCGCGCGGTCGAGGAGCTTGCGCACCTCCTCGAGCGTGCCGTCGAGCCGATGACGGCGCATGAGGTCGGCACGGCGTTCGCGCACTCGCCGCGCCAGATCGTCGAGGCCCAGCTGGTCGCGGGTGCCGCGGCGCAGGTACTCGCGCATCGCGCGCTCGGCCGAGGTGCCTGACATGACGTCCCGCCCGATCGCCTCGAGGGCCTCCTGCACCGGCACGGGCGGGGCGAGCGGATCCGGCCCGCCGGCATACCGCCCATACCGGTTGGTGTGGGCGGGAACGCGGTGGAATCCGCGGACCATCAGCGGATGCCGCCCGGTCTCGGCATCCGCGAATTCCGCAGCCGATCAGCCATACACGGTCTCCCCGTCGGCGCTGTCCTTGCTGATCCGGCGCTCCAGGTAGAGCACCTCCAGCAGCAGCTCCAGCGCGCCGGCGCGCTCGCCCGCCGTGTGCGCGTCGAGCCGGTCGGCCACCTGGTCGTACAGGTCGGACTCGCCCAGCACCGGCATCGCCGCGAGCACATCGGCGGCGGCGACCTGCTCGCCTGTCACGACGGTGGCGCCATCGTGCAGGGCGTTCACGAGTCCGGTCGCGTCGATGCCGCGCAGGTGCGCGCGCCCCGTCTCGGCGATCGCCGTGCGCAGCAGATGCTCGAGGATCGCGCGCTCGCGGCCCTCCTCGCCGGTCTCGAACTCGATCTTGCCGCCCAGCACGTCGACCGCGGTCTCGAGGTCGACCGGTCGCGCCACGCCGACCTCCTCGTGCTGGCGCGTCGCGCGGTGCAGGGCGGCCGCGGCGATGGTCTCCGCGCCGGCGATCGCGAACCGGGCCGATACGCCGGCGCGCTGATCGACGGCATCCGATTCGCGAAGGTTGCGCGTGAACCGTGCCAGCACCTCGAGCAGATGGGCGGGCACCTCGGCGACGAGGTCGGCCTCCTGGCGGATGACGGCGACCTCCTCCTCGACCGTCTGCGGGTAATGGGTGCGGATCTCGGCGCCGAACCGGTCCTGCAGCGGTGTGATGATGCGCCCGCGGTTCGTGTAGTCCTCGGGGTTGGCGGTCGCGACGACGAGCACGTCCAGGTCGAGACGCAGCAGGTAGCCGCGGATCTGGATGTCGCGCTCCTCCATCACGTTGAGGAGGGAGACCTGAATGCGCTCGGCGAGGTCGGGCAGCTCGTTGATGGCGACGATGCCGCGGTGACCGCGCGGGATGAGCCCGTAGTGGATCGTCTCGGGGTCACCGAGCGAGCGGCCCTCGGCGACTTTCATCGGGTCGACGTCGCCGATCAGGTCGGCAACGGAGGTGTCGGGAGTGGCGAGCTTCTCGACGTACCGCTCGGAGCGGTGGCGCCACACGACCGGCAGTTCGTCGCCCAGGTCGGACGCGCGACGCAGCGATGCCGGCGTGATCGGGTGGAACGGATGCTCGCCCAGTTCGGATCCGGCGATGACCGGCGACCACTCGTCGAGCAGACCGGCAAGGCTGCGCAGCAGCCGCGTCTTTCCCTGCCCGCGCTCGCCCAGCAGCACGATGTCGTGTCCGGCGAGCAGGGCGCGTTCCAGCTGCGGGATCACCGTCGTATCGAATCCGTGGATGCCGGGCCACGGGTCTCGGCCATCGGCGAGCGCCGACAGGAGGTGCTCTCGCAGCTCGGCGCGCAGCGGCCGGTAGGTGTGCCCCGACGCGCGCAGTTGACCGGTCGTGGTGATCGCGGATGGCGATGTTGTCATGACCAGAGGGTAGGTCGACTTCGGAGGCAGTGGGGCCGGATGCCGCGATTTGATCGGGTGAAAGATCCGTGTGTCAGCTCGCCGCCGTTCGGCGCGAGGTGACGTACCCCAGCCGACCGCGCGTGACGACGATGAGCACGAGCGCCGCGGCGGTGAAGCCGATGAGCACGGGCAGCAGCCCGAAATCGTCGAACATCGGCGCCGGAAACAAGGGCGCCGCCATCTTGTTGGCGAACGTGTTGAAGGACGCGTGCATCAGCATCATGAGCAGAAGGCTGCCCTTGGCGTGGTTGAAGACCCACGTCATGATGATCGTCAGCGTCGTGATCATGACGGTGAACATGATCATGTTCGGGATCGTCGGAGGAGTCCACACCCCGCTCCAGAACAGCGGGAAGTGCCACAGCGCCCACAGGACCCCGAGGATGACGCTGCCCCACAGCGGGCCGCTGCGCTCCTGAAGCCTCGGCAGCGCGAACCCGCGCCACCCGGGCTCCTCGCCGAGCGGGCCGCCGAGGAAGAACGTGAGCAGGAACGCCATCGGATATGCGATGAGCAATGGGCCGAGGATCGGCTGGAACGAGGACAGGGCACCGGGAATGACGATCGTGCCCAACACGATGATGAGCGGGATTCCCAGCAGCACGAAGAAATACCACTGGATTCCCACCCGCCACTGGACGTATCGGCGCAGCAGGCGGACCGTTCCCGCCTTACCCTCGGTCAACCCGGTCATGACGAACGCGCCGACCGTCGGTCCGAACGTCGCGGCCACCACCGCGAACGCGACCGCCGGCGTCGGAATCGTGAACGGCAGAATGCCCTGAGCCGACAGCGCGACCGGCACCTCGATGATCCACGAGAAGAGGAACGCGATCGCGAAGTAGGAGGCGAGGGGGTATCTCCTCAGGAGGCCACGGGGTGCGGTGCGGGAGGAATCACCCGGATTGCCGACGGCGGTCATACTGCAGTCCTTCCTGCACCACGGAGTGCATCAGCGGCGAGCCCCGCGTTGGGAATGCCGCGCCCCAGTGTTCCACCCGGGACTCGCTCCCCGCCACAGGCTCGAGGACCCCGACCGCGCCCAGTCCTGACAGGCTCTACCCATGACTGTGCACAACGAAGCTCTGCGCGACCACGCCTGCTTGATCGTCCACGGCCCCGACCGGCCCGGGATCGTGGCCGCGGTGACCGCGCTGATCACCCGCAACAAGGGCAATATCGTCCAGCTCGACCAGTACTCCGACGACGCGGACGGCGGAAGCTTCTTCCAGCGCGTCGTGTTCCACCGGTCCGACCTGCCCGCCGCGATGCCCGAAATCGAGGCCGATCTCAGGCACACTGTGACGCCCCTCGACCTGGAGTGGACGCTCACGGACCAGTCGGTGCCGAAGCGGATGGCGATCCTCGCCTCCACCTCCGATCACTGCCTGCTCGAGCTGCTCTGGCGACACCGTCGCGGCGAGCTGCCCGTCAGCATTCCGATGGTGATCTCGAACCACACCAACACCGCCGAGGACGTCCGCTCTTTCGGCATCCCGTTCTTCCACGTCCCCTCGCAGGGGCAGGACAAGTCCGAGGCCGAAGCGAAGATCCTCGAACTGCTGAAGGGCAACGTCGACTTCATCGTGCTGGCCCGCTACATGCAGATCATCTCGGAGGACTTCCTCGACCAGGTCGGCGTGCCGGTGATCAACATCCATCATTCGTTCCTGCCCGCCTTCATCGGCGCGGCCCCGTACCGCAAGGCGAAGGAGCGCGGTGTGAAGCTCATCGGCGCGACCAGCCACTACGTGACCAAAGACCTCGACGAGGGACCGATCATCGAGCAGGACGTCACCCGCGTGAACCACGCGATGGATGCCGCCGACCTGCAATCCCGCGGCGCCTACGTCGAACGCGCCGTGCTTTCCCGCGCCGTGCAGTGGCACGCCGAGGACCGCGTCATCCGGCACGGCAACCAGACCATCGTCTTCACGGATCGACCCTAGAAAGACGGACGCCTCGACCGGATGCTCCCGCTGTCGGGCTCGTCGATCCCTTGGGCGATGCCCCGCGGGCTCAGAACACGTACTCCATGAGGTCGATGCCCAGCGTGCGGAAGGCTTCGTGCGCGCGCAGTCGATGTGCGATCGAGAGGTCGTCGAAGCAGACGATGAGCGCGTACGACACTCCGGCCCGGGGACCGGCGAGCACGCCCGCTTCTGCCCGGATGCCGGCATCCCGACCCGTCTTGTTGATGAACAGCACCCCGTGCTCATCATTCTCGTGGGCGAACGGATCGAGTCCGGTCGCCGAGGCGACGAGGGACAGATCGTGGTTCAGGCTCAGCCACTCGGCAACCTGAGCGCTGACCCCCGCGGACACGGCCTGCGAGTTCACCAGCGCGGCGAAAACCTCGGCGAGCTCCCGCGCCGAGCCGAGGGCGAACTGCGGCGCGTCGTCGGGCCCGCGCTCGTCGCGGAACCGATCCAGCAGCGCCGAGTGCGACATCCCCAGCTGGTCGATGCGGGCGCGCACGGCCGGAAGGCCCACGCGCTCGATCAGTGCGTTGGCGGCGAGTGCATCGCCGGTCGCGGCGGTCAGCACCGCGAGGTCGGCCAGCGGCAGCGCGGGCACCTTCAGGTGGTGCCAGAACCCCGCGACCGTGACCGGGTCGAGCGTGGACTTGTCGATGATCTCGAGCGGATCCAGCGCGCCCGACTCGAAGGCGGCGGCGACCTCGATCAGCAGCGGAACGACCCCGAGCCCGGCGATGGGCAGGGTGACGAAGTCGTCGCCCGCGAACACCGTGCTGCCGCGGTCGAGGTCGGTGATGCGCACCGAGACCCGCGCGCCGGCGGCGGCCAGCCCGTCGAGCGCCTTCAGCGTCGAGGTGAACGATCTGCGTCCGATGGCGGCACGCCGGGGCAGTCGTGCGGTGCTTCGTCGCGACCCCCGCAACGACTCAGGGTCCCGCTCGGGTGGTTCCTGAGTGGGGCGCTCGGCGCCCGCATCGAAGGGCTCAGGGGCAATGCCCACGAGGTGGGTCCTTTCAGGCTGGGGATGTCACCAGATGGTGACGCGCTTGTCGGGGTCGAGCCAGAGCTCATCCGACTCCGTCACATCGAACGCGTCGTAGAACGCGTCGATGTTGCGGACGATCTGATTGCAGCGGAATTCGTTCGGCGAGTGCGGGTCGATGGTCAGCAGGCGGATGGTTTCGGCATCCCGCCCCTTCTGCTGCCAGATCTGCGCCCATGACAGCAGCAGGCGCTGCAGGCCCGTGTATCCGTCGATGACCGGTGCCTCCTCGCCGCGCAGGGACAGCTCGTACGCCTTGATCGCGATGCCGAGCCCGCCGAGGTCGCCGATGTTCTCGCCGATGGTGAGGGCGCCGTTGACCTTGTTCTCTTCGGGCAGTCCGCGCGGCACGAGCGCGTTGTACTGCTCGATCAGAACGCTCGTGCGGGCCTCGAACGCCGTGCGGTCGGCATCCGTCCACCAGTCGCGCAGCGATCCGTCGCCGTCGAAGCGACTGCCCTGGTCGTCGAACCCGTGGCCGATCTCGTGGCCGATCACCGCGCCGATGCCGCCGTAGTTGGCCGCCGCGTCGCGGTCGGCATCGAAGAAGGGATGCTGCAGGATCGCGGCCGGGAACACGATCTCGTTCATGAGCGGGTTGTAGTACGCGTTCACGGTCTGCGGCGTCATGTACCACTCGTCGCGGTCGACCTCGCCGCCGATGCGGCCGATCTGGCGGTCGTGCTCGTGGATGTGCGCGCGGCGCACGTTGCCGACCAGGTCGGCCGCGTCGATCTCGAGCGCGGAGTAGTCGCGCCACTTCACCGGGTAGCCGATCTTGGGGGTGAACGCGTCGAGCTTGGCGAGTGCGCGATCGCGCGTCTCGGGCGTCATCCACTCCAGGTCGGTGATGCTCTGGCGGTACGCCTCGATCAGGTTGGCGACCAGCTCGTCCATCGCCGTCTTGGATTCCGGCGGAAAGTGGCGCTCGACGTACACGCGGCCGATCGCCTCGCCCAGCGCTGCTTCGGCCAGGCCTACGCCGCGCTTCCACCGCTCGCGGTTGACCGGAACCCCGGTGAGCTGGGTGCCGTAGAACGCGAAGTTCTCATCGACGAACGGGTCGGACAAGAACGCCGCCGCGCCGTGGACGATGCGGAACCGCACCCACGCCTTCCAGTCCTCGAGCCGCTCTTCGTTCAGCAGCGAGCCGAGTCCTTCGATGAAGCTCGGCTGGTACACATTCGCCTCGGCGAAGGCCCCTTCGCGGCCGGGGGCGGTGCCCTCCAGCCACGGACGCAGGTCGACACCGGCGAGCGCGGTGACTTCGTCCCAGGTCTTCAGGTTGTAGGTCGCGACCGCGTCGCGGCTGCGCACGTTGTCCCAGTGGTGCGTGGCGACCTCGGTCTCGAGCGCGAAGATGCGATCGGCGGATGCCGCGGCCTCGGGGAGCCCCGCGAGCTCGAGGATCTTCTCGATGTGACCCCGGTAGGCGGTGCGCACGGCGTCGAAATTGTCGAGCCGGTAGTAGCTCTCGTCGGGCAGCGACAGACCGCCCTGCACGAGGAACGGCACGTACCGCATCGGGTTGCCCGGGTCGGGCTCGACGTACAGGCCGATCAGGCCCCCGATGCCGTCGCGCTCGAGTTCGCCGAGCGTGCGCAGCAGCTCGGGGATGGAGGAGATCGCATCGACGCGGCCGAGCTGCTCGGCAAGTGGCGCGGCGCCGAGCTCGCTGATGCGCTCGGTGTCCATGAAGCTCGTGTACAGGTCGCCGATCTTGCGCGATTCGGTGCCGGGTTCGGCATCCCGCGTCTCTTCGACGATCGCGCGCACGTCCTTCTCGGCCTGCTCGGCGATGACGTGGAACGAGCCCCAGCGGGCCTTGTCGTCGGGGATCTCGGTGCGATCGAGCCAGGCGCCGTTGACGTGGCGGAAGAGGTCGTCCTGCGGGCGGATCTCAGCACTGAGCTCGTCGAGCGCGAGACCGGATCGGGAATCGGTCATTGGTACAGGATATGCGGCGGCGTGATGTGCGCCAGACCTCGCCGGGGATGGGATTCACGCCGTCCGGCCGCTTCTATGCTCGAACGGTGACGGGCCGCCGCGACACCTTGAACCGCGACATCCTGCGGCTGGCCGTGCCGGCCCTCGGGTCGCTCGTCGCGGAGCCGCTGTTCCTGATCGTCGACTCCGCACTCGTCGGTCACCTCGGCGTCACGCCGCTCGCGGGCCTGGGCATCGCGTCGGCCGTGCTGCAGACGATCGTCGGGCTGATGGTCTTCCTCGCGTACGCGACCACCCCGGCCGTCGCGCGGCGGTTCGGCGCGGGAGATCCGACGCGCGCGGTGTCGGTCGGCATCGACGGCATGTGGCTCGCGCTCGGCATCGGCGCGATTCTGGCGCTCGCGGGCTACCTCGCAACGCCGCTCCTGGTCGGCCTGTTCGGCGCGTCGCCCGAGGTCACGGCGGATGCCGAGACCTACCTCGGCATCTCGATGTGGGGTCTGCCCGCGATGCTGATCGTGTTCGCCGCGACCGGGCTGCTGCGCGGCATGCAGGACACGGTCATCCCGCTGTGGATCGCAGGTCTCGGCTTCGGAGCGAACGCACTCCTGAACTGGCTCTTCATCTACGGCTTCGGCTGGGGCATCGGCGGCTCGGCGTTCGGCACGGTCGTGGCGCAGTGGGGCATGGTCGCCGCCTACGTCGTGGTGATCGGCCGGCTCGCCCGGCGGCACGACGCCTCGGTGCGCCCGCATCGCGCGGGCGTGCGCGGGTCGGCGCGGTCGGGCGGCTGGCTGTTCCTGCGCACCCTGTCGCTGCGCGCGGCGCTGCTGGCCACGGTGTTCGCGGCGACCACGCTCGGCACCGAGGAGCTCGCCGGGTGGCAGGTCGCGTTCACGATCTTCTCGACCGCGGCCTTCGCGCTGGACGCTCTCGCGATCGCCGCGCAAGCGCTGATCGGCAAGGGCCTCGGCGCCGGCGACACGGGCGAGGTGCAACGCACGCTCGAGCGCACGGTGACGTGGGGTGCATGGTTCGGCGTGATCGTCGGCGCGATGATCGGCGCGCTCTCGGGCGTGATCGGGCTCCTCTTCACCGGGGATGCCGCGCTCGCCGCCCTGATTCAGCCCGCGCTCATCGTGCTGGCCGTCGCGCAGCCGGTGTGCGGGGTGGTGTTCGTCCTCGACGGAGTGCTCATCGGGGCGGGAGACGCGAAGTACCTCGCGATCGCCGGCGTGGTGAACCTGGTGCCGTTCGTTCCGGCACTCGTCGTGCCGGCGATGCTCGGCGCGGGGGGTGCGGCCGGACTCGCGTGGCTGTCGGTCGCGTTCTTCGGCGTCTACATGCTCGCCCGGCTGGCGACGCTGGGCTGGCGCGTGCGCGGTGCCGCCTGGATGAGCGCCGGCGCGTGACCGGCGGCACCCGGCGTCTCACCCCCCTTGGGTGATTCGGCGCGACCACGCGGTCTATACACTCGGTCGGGTGGACGCGGTGCGTCCAGGGGAGGAATGCATCGTGGCACGCGAATTCTCAGGCAAGATCGCACTCGATGTCCGCGACTCGGTTCCGGACTGGGAGCCGTTCCTGGCGCCGAAGGCGCCGGCTGAGGCACCCAACGTCGTCTTCATCGTCTGGGACGACGTGGGCTACGGCACGATGGACAGCTTCGGCGGTCCGGTGCGCACACCTACGATGACGCGCATCGCCGACCAGGGCGTGAAGTACGCCAACTTCCACACCACCGCGCTGTGCTCGCCGACGCGCGCCTCGCTGCTGACCGGTCGCAACGCGACCTCGAACGGCATGGCCACGATCGCGGAGTTCTCCTCGGGCTTCCCCGGGATCTCCACGCGCATCCCGTTCGAGAACGGCTTCATCTCCGAGGTGCTCGTTGAGAACGGCTACAACACCTACTGCGTGGGCAAGTGGCACCTCACCCCGGGTGAGGAGACCGGGATGGCGGCGTGGAAGAAGCGCTGGCCCCTGGGGCGCGGCTTCGAGCGCTTCTACGGGTTTCTGGGCGGCGAGTCCAGCGGCTGGTACCCCGACCTCATCCACGACAACCACCCCGTGGACCCGCCGGCGACGCCGGACGAGGGGTACCACATCGCCAAGGACCTGTCGGATCGGGCGATCGAGTTCATCCAGGACGCGAAGTCCATCGAGCCCGACAAGCCGTTCTTCCTGTATTTCTCGCTGGATGCCGCGCACGCGCCCCATCATGTGTTCAAGGAGTGGGCCGACAAGTACAAGGGAACGTTCGACGAGGGCTACGAGGCCATTCGGGCCGGCATCCTCGCACGTCAGAAGGAACTCGGACTGCTGCCGGAGGACACCGAGCTCTCGGGCATCAACCCGCACGGCGAGCCTGGTGTGACCGGCCCGGACGGCCAGCCCTGGCCGATGCTCGACACCGTGCGCCCCTGGGCAACGCTCAGCGACGACGAGAAGAAGCTCTTCGCCCGCATGGCCGAGGTGTTCGCCGGGTACGTGGAGTACACCGACGACCAGGTGGGCCGGGTGATCGACTTCCTCGACAGATCTGGGCAGCTGGAGAACACGATCATCGTGGTGGTCTCCGACAACGGCGCGAGCGGCGAGGGGGGCCCGAACGGGACGTTCAACGAGTGGCGCTTCTTCAACAACGCGCCCACGCCGACCGAGTTGAGCTTCGAGCACATCGACGAGCTCGGATCGCCCGCCACGTACAACCACTACAACACCGGGTGGGCATGGGCCTTCGACACCCCGTTCCCCTACTGGAAGCGGTGGGCCGGCTACGAGGGCGGGATCGCCGACATGTGCATGGTCTCGTGGCCAGCCAAGATCGCACCGTCGGCCAGCCCGCGTACCCAGTATGTGCACGCCGTCGACGTCGTGCCGACGATCTACGACCTGCTCGGCATCACGCCGCCCGACGCCATCAACGGCTTCACCCAGAGCCCGATCGAGGGTGAGAGCTTCGCGGCATCCCTCACCGACCTCGGCGCGCCCGCCAAGCGCACGCAGTTCTACGCGATGCTCGGTCAGCGCGCGCTGTACGAGGACGGCTGGCTCGCCGCGACAGTGCACCCGCCGCTCAGCGGCTGGGGGAAGTTCGAACAGGACGTCTGGGAGCTCTACCACGTCGAGCTCGACCGGTCCCAGACCACGAACCTCGCCGATGCCGAGCCCGCGCGGCTGAAGGCCATGATCGCGCGCTGGTTCGAGCTGGCCGAACAGTACAACGGCCTGCCGCTCGACGACCGCACCGCTCTCGAGCAGACCCTCGCCGAGCGGCCGAGCGGCGCACCCAAGCGCGACCGGTACGTCTACTACCCGAACTGCGCATCGGTGCCGGAGCAGTCCGCGGTGTCGATCCCAGGTCGCTCGTACACGATCGCGGCGGGCGTGGAGGCCGGGCCGGACGCCGAGGGGGTGCTCTTCGCGCACGGCGGTGTCGCCGGCGGGCACAGCCTGTACGTGCAGGATCACCGGCCGACCTACGCCTTCAACTGGCTGGGCACCTCGCTTCAGGTCATCACCGCCGATCGAGACCTCGCCCCCGGCGCGCACGTGATCACGGCGGAGTTCGCCGCGACCGGTCGCAACGCCGACCCGGAGATGCCCGGAGCACACGGCACGCTCTCGCTGTACATCGACGGCGACGTGGTCGGCTCGAGCGAGATCGTCACACAGCCCGGTCTGTTCTGCGCCGTCGGCGACGGACTGTGCGTCGGGCGCGACGACGCCTCCCCCGTGACGCCCGCCTACACCGCGCCGTACCGGTTCACCGGCGGCACGATCGACAAGGTCGTGGTGGATGTGTCGGGTGACCGCTACGTCGACCACGAGTCCGAAGTGCGCGGGTGGTTCCTGCTGGACTGACGGCGGCGCGCTACACCCAGCGGCGGCACCACTCGTACATCACGATGGCGGCCGCCGCTGAGGCGTTGATCGACCGGGTCGAGCCGTACTGCGTGATCGCAACGGCGCCGGATGCCGCCGCCAGCGCCTCCGGCGAGAGCCCCGGTCCTTCCTGCCCGAACAGCAGCACGCACCGCTCGGGGAGGTCGGCGCTGTCGATGGGCGCCGCGCCCGGGAGGTTGTCGACGGCGATCACGGGGATGCCGGCATCCGTCGCCCACGCGGCGAAAGACGCGACATCTTCATGGTGGCGGACGTGCTGGTAGCGGTCGGTGACCATGGCGCCGCGCTTGTTCCACCGGCGCTTGCCGATGATGTGCACCTCCGCCGCGAGGAACGCGTTCGCGCTGCGCACGATCGAGCCGATGTTCATGTCGTGCTGCCAGTTCTCGATCGCGACATGGAACGGATGCCGCTTCGCGTCGAGATCGGCCACGATCGCGTCCATGCGCCAGTAGCGGTACTCGTCGATCACGTTGCGTGCGTCGCCGTGCGCGAGCAGTTCCGGATCGAGGCGGGCATCTCGCGGCCAGGCGTCGGGCCCGCCGGGCCAGGGGCCGACCCCATGCGACAGTTCAGGCTCGCGGTGCGCTTCGGGCTCCGCGATCTCGTCGGTCACTCGGCTCAGGCTACCCGCGCTCGGCCCCTGGATCTCCTGCCTGATGCACGCGGCGGATATTTCGGTCTACCGAAAACAGCGCTATGGTTTCCGTGTGGCGAAGACCGATCTGGATGCCGAGTCGACGAGCCGCGCGCCGCGCACCACCGCCCGGCTCGCCTGGCTGATCGGCCCCGCCCTCGTCGCGGGCGTGGCGTACCTCGACCCCGGCAACGTCGCAAGCAACATGACCGCGGGCGCGCGCTATGGCTACCTGCTGGTGTGGGTCGTCGTGCTCGGCAACGTGATGGCGTGGCTCATCCAATACCTGTCGGCGAAACTCGGGATCGTCACAGGCAAGAGCCTCCCCGAGACGCTCGGCGAGCGGATCACGCACCGCTGGTCGCGGCGCGCGTACTGGGTCCAGGCCGAACTCGTCGCGATGGCGACCGACATCGCCGAGGTCATCGGCGGCGCCGTCGCGCTCAACCTGCTGTTCGGCGTCCCGCTGCTGTGGGGCGGCGTCATCACCGGGACGGTCTCGATCGTGCTGCTGATTGTGCAGTCACGGCGCGGCCCGCGCACGTTCGAATTCATCGTGATCGGTCTGGTCGCGATCATCGCGATCGGATTCACCTTCGGAGTCTTCATCGCCCCGCCCGACGCGGGCTCGGTCGTCGAGGGCATGGTCCCCCGCTTCGAGGACACCGGATCGGTGCTGCTTGCGGCATCGATCCTCGGCGCCACGATCATGCCGCACGCGATCTATGCGCACAGCGCCCTCGCCCGCGACCGCTTCGCCCCGATCGCCGCGGGGCGGCCCGAAATGTTCCAGACCCTCACCGAAACCGCGCCCGAGTCCACTGCCGCGCGCAACACCCGCGCGAACGGCGAGCTCGAGCAGCAGCGTGGCATCTCGACCGTGCGCCTGCTGCGGGCCACCAAGTGGGACGTCAGCATCGCGATGCTGATCGCCGGCACCGTGAACCTCTGCATCCTGCTGCTGGCCGCGGCCAACCTCGCCGGCGTCGAGGGCACCGACACGCTCGAGGGCGCGTACGAGGCACTCAGCGCGGGCATCGGGCCGATGGTCGCGACCCTGTTCGCGGTCGGCCTGCTCGCCAGCGGACTGGCCTCGACGAGCGTCGGCGCGTACGCGGGCGCCGAGATCATGCACGGCCTGCTCCACATCCGCATCCCGCTGATCGCGCGCCGGCTGATCACGCTGATCCCGGCGCTGATCATCCTGGGCATCGGGGTCGACCCCACTCTCGCGCTCGTCCTCAGCCAGGTCGTGCTCTCGTTCGGCATCCCGTTCGCCCTGATCCCGCTCGTCGTGCTCACCGCGCAGCGGCGCACGCTGGGCGAGTTCCGCAACCGCGTGCTGACCACCGCGGCGGGGGTGGTGGCATCCGTCTTCCTCATCGCGCTCAACGGCGTGCTGCTCTGGCTGGTCCTCACCGGCTCGTAGCCCCGAACAGCCCGGCCGGTAGCCTGAACGCGTGCCTTCCTCCGCCGTCGTCGACGACTACCTGAAGACGATCTACCACCACACCGAGTGGCAGAGCGATCGCATCACACCATCGCAGCTGGCCGCAGAACTCGGTCTCGCGCCCTCGAGCGTCACCGAGATGGTGCAGAAGCTCGCCGCGCAGGGCCTTGTCACTCACCGGCCCTACGGCCCGATCGCGCTGACGCCGGCCGGTGAGCTCCGTGCGGCATCCATCATCCGCCGCCACCGCCTGATCGAGACGTGGCTGGTGCGCGAGTTCGGCTACGCCTGGGATGAGGTGCACGACGAGGCCGAGGTGCTCGAGCACGCGCTCAGCGACCGGCTGCTCGAGGGCATCAGCGAGCGCCTGGGGCGCCCGCGCTTCGACCCGCACGGCGACGCGATTCCGGATGCCGCCGGACGAGTCCACCGCGAGCCCTTCGTGCTGCTCGCCGACGCCGCAACCGGCCACACCGGGCGGGTGCTGCGGGTGAGCGACCGGGACTCCGAGCTGCTGCGCGCCGTCGAGGCGGCCGGCGTCGCGGTCGGCGCGGAAGTGACGGTGACGGATGCTGTGGCCCTGCGCATCGGCGGCGCCGAGGTGCCGCTGCCGGCCGCCGCGGCCCAGGCCGTCTGGCTCAGCGCC
>WOYI010564069.1_pt1 | contig 17955 bp, 11 predicted proteins | sample 6423411 | NCBI WGS metagenome assembly WOYI01 (sample SAMN13441803, study PRJNA592873) | oil field metagenome | biome: oil field; feature: oil-well bore; material: oil-contaminated soil; isolation source: oil-contaminated soil from oil-well borehole | place: Germany: Wietze | collected 2016-10-18 ...
GTACTTCGCCAACATCCAAGCGCCGGGGACGATCCTGAACGGCTCCGCCGTCGGCTACTCGGTGAGCGCCCGCAACAGCGCCCCGAACTCGCTGGCGAGCTGGAACGAGGCGGATGGCGCAGACACGCCGGCCGGCGCCCCGCTGGTGACCGGCACGCCGTCGGCGTCCGGATCGATCACGGACGGCACGACGGCCAGCGTCGCATGGGGTGGCGCATTCGCCGGCAACGGGCGGGCGATCACCGACTTCTACGTGGCGATCTACACGGGCTCAGCTCCGGATTGCTCGGTCAGCGGCGTCGAGCTCGGCGACCCGCAGATCTCGCCCCCGCCAGGAGCGCGCCACCTCGCCGGCGACGCGACGAGCACGAGCTTCGGCGGCCTCTCGGCCAACCAGAGCTATGCCATCACGGTATACGCGTCCAACGGCCAGGGCTGCACGGCCTCGCCGGAGGTCCATGTGACACCGCGCGCGATGCCGGGGACCGTCACGTCGATCACCTCATCTGGCCCGGTGCTCAGCGGCGACGGCACATGGGACTACCGGATCGACGGCTTCTCGATCGCGTCCGGCTCGACCGACGCCGACACCGTCGAGTACCACTACTCCTCGGGCGCCGAGGGCTCGGTGCACGGACCGGAGCGCACGCCCGCGATCCTGACCACGAACGACGGCTCGCAGTACGGCCATGCCGTCGGCGTCAGCGTGAGAGCCTGCAAGAGCTATGCGGAGGGCGTGCTCTGCAGCGCCGACTGGTCGCAGGAGTTCGCGCTCGGCGTGCCGGTGAACAACTCGGTACCGGGCGCGCTCACCGCGACCCTCACCGGCTCGCACCAGGGCGATTGGACATGGGGATCGTCCCCGTCCGGCGACTACAGCTCGCTGCAGTACTCCTGCGACAACGGCGCCACCTGGACCGGCATCGAACTCGGCGCCGGCGGGGCCTGCCATGCGATCGGGCTGCCGGACCCCGCGGATCTGATGTTCCGCATCCAGGCTGACGGGGTTTCCGGCGGCTTCGTGCGAAGTTACTCATGGAGCGACTACCGATGACACCCGAGAGGACCGTCCGCTGATGACCATGACCCCGGAGCAGGCATCCGCCTTCCAGGAGACCTTCGGCCGTCTCGTGGCCAACGTCGAGCAGGTGCTGCTCGGGAAGACCTTCGTCGTGCGGCTCGGTTTCGTCGCGCTGTTCAGCGAGGGCCACCTCCTGCTCGAGGACTTCCCCGGCACCGGCAAGACCTCGCTCGCCCGCGCGATCGCCCAGAGCGTCTCGGGGACGAGCAACCGCATCCAGTTCACCCCGGACCTGCTGCCCGGCGACATCACCGGCGTGAGCGTCTACGACCAGCGCAGCGGCGAGTTCGACTTCCACAGCGGTCCGGTGTTCGCCAACATCGTGCTGGCGGACGAGATCAACCGCGCCAGCCCGAAGACGCAGGCCGCCCTGCTCGAGGTGATGGAGGAGGGGCAGGTCACCGTCGATGGGGAGACCCACCCCGTCGAGGCGCCGTTCATGGTGATCGCCACCCAGAACCCGATCGAGCAGGCCGGCACCTACCGCCTGCCAGAGGCGCAACTCGACCGCTTCCTGCTCAAGGCCTCGATCGGCTATCCGGATCACGCCTCCACCCTGCGGATCCTCGAGGGCGCGGGGGTGAAGGCGCACGAGACCGCGGTGCCGCCGATCGTGACCGCGGACGCCGTGCTCGAGATGGCGCAGCTCGCCAGGACGGTGCACGTGGATCCGAGCATCAACGACTACGTGTCGCGGCTGGTGGAGTCCACCCGCAGCGCGACCGAGGTGCGGCTCGGGGTGAGCGTTCGCGGCGCGCTGGCGCTCGTGCGCGCGTCCAAGACCCTGGCCGCGGCATCCGGACGCCACTACGTCGTGCCCGACGATGTGAAGTCGCTCGCCGACTCCGTGCTGTCGCACCGGCTGGTGCTCGACCCCGAGGCGGAGTTCGACGGAGTGACCCCCTCGAGCGTGATCGGGCAGCTGCTGCTCGAGACCGCGCCGCCGAGCGATCGGCAAGCCGTGTGAGCACGCCCCGAGCGGGGCGGCGCGGGGCGCCGCCCAGAGGGGCGGCGCCCGTGCACCCCGACGCATCCGCGGCCACCGGGATCGCCGGCCTCAGCAACACGCGCACCCGGATCGTCGGTGCCCGCGAGGGCCTTCTGGCGGATGCCGTCATCAACGTGGTCAGGGCGGCGACCCTGCTCGGCCAGGCCGCGGCGCGCCTCGGCGGCCGGGTCGCCGCGGTGGTCACGCCTCTCGGCTGGGTCATGCTCGGGGTCATCCCGCTGTCGTTCATGGCGGGCTATCTGCTCGGCTGGGTGGAACTCGTGCTCGTCGCGTGGGCGGGTCTGATCCTGGCCATGATCGCCGTGCTCTACCTGGTCGGCCGCTCGCCCTTCCACGTGACGCTCGGCCTCGCCCACCCTCGGGTCGTGGTGGGGGAGGCGGCGCGCGGCGTCGTCACCGTCGACAACCCCACCTCGCGCCGGATCCTGGGGGTGAAGGTCGAGATCCCGGTCGGGGCCGGTCTGGCCGAATTGGCGATGCCGAGCCTGCGCAAAGGCGCAGAGCACAGCCAGGAGTTCGCGATCCCCACCCTTCGCCGCGGGGTGATCGCGGTGGGCCCGGTGCGGACGGTCCGCGCCGATCCGATCGGGCTGGTGCGCCGCGAGCTGCTGTGGACCGGCGCGCTCGAACTGGTCGTGCATCCGCAGACCATCCCGGTGCCCTCGACGAGCACCGGCCTGATCCGAGATCTGGAGGGCGCGCCCACCCGCGATCTCACCTCGAGCGATGTGGCCTTTCACGCGCTGCGCGAATACCAGACCGGCGACGAGCGCCGCTACATCCATTGGAAATCGACCGCCAAGACCGGCACGTACATGGTCCGCCAGTTCGAGGAGACCCGGCGCAGCCACCTCGTGGTGGCGCTCAGCCTCGCCGCATCGGACTACGCCGACGAGGAGCAGTTCGAACTGGCGGTGAGCGCGGCGGGCAGCCTCGGGGTGCGCGCCATCCGCGACGGGCGCACCGTCTCGGTCGTGGTCAGTTCGATCACCCCGGAGTTCGCGAAGCGGAAGAACTATGCGGTCCGTTCCTTGGCGACGCACCTGCCTGCTCGGCTGCTGGACGATCTGGCCGTCGTCGAGCCGGATGCGTCAGCCCTCGGGATCCGCGACGTGGCGCGCGTCGCCGCCGACGAGGTGGTCGGCATCTCGGTGGTCTTCCTGATCTGCGGCTCGACGCCCACCCCTGCCGAGCTGCGCGCCGCCTCCCGCAGCTTCCCGCTCGACGTCGCGGTGGTCGCGATCGTCTGCGACCCGGATGCCGTCCCGGGCTTCCGGCGCGTCGCAGGCCTCAGCGTGCTGACCATCGGCTACTTGGAGGACCTGCGCGTCGCGCTGGCCAGAACGGCCGCCGCCGCATGAGCGATTTCGACGACACGCGCAATGCCGCGCCCTGGCCCGGCAGGAAGACCACGGCGGGGGAGCGTCGGAGCACCGCACTGCATGCGGCCGCGCCGCGACCGCGCTGGTCGGACGGATCCCTGATCCTCGCGGTGGCTCTGGGCTGGCTCGCCATCGGGATCGCGGCAGCATCGCTCTGGCCGGTGTACCAGACGGGGCGCTATGTCGTGCTGGTCGCGGTGGCGGTGCTGCTCGGCACGGTGATCGCAGGGCTGGGCGCCCGGTTCCGCTGGCCGTCCTGGGCGCTGGCCGTGGCGGGATTCCTCGCCTTCCTGGTGACCGGCGTGCCGCTCGCGGTGCCCGGCAAAGCCGTCTCGGGCGTGCTGCCCAGCGTGAGCGGACTGGCCGATCTGCTCTCCGGCGTCGCACTCGGCTGGAAGCAGCTGCTCACGATCGCGCTGCCGGTCGGCGACTATCAGGCGCTGCTGGTCCCGGCACTGCTGCTCGTGCTCGCGGTGACGATCGTCTCGATCAGCGTCGCCTTGCGCGCCAGATGGGGGGAGCTCAGTGTCATCCCGCCGGTGGTGCTCTTCGTCGTCGGCATCGTGTTCGGACCGGAGCGGATCGGCACGCCGCAGTGGCTCGCCCTCGCCATGCTCGGCGCCGTGCTCCTCACCCTGGTCTGGCGGCGCTGGCGCCGGCGCCGGGATGCGATCCGCCGGCTCGCGCGCTCCACGCCGGATGCCGACCCGGGCCCCCTCGCGGCGGCCGGCGACAGCGGGCTGGGCCGGCGCGGCGTGCTCGCGGGGGCGCTCATCATGCTGGTGGCCGGCACCGCCTCGATCGCGGCGGGGATCGCCCTGCCGCCCACCCAGGATCGCAGCGTGCTGCGCGCCGCCGTCGCGCAGCCCTTCGATCCGCGCGACTACCCGAGCCCGCTCTCCGGATTCCGGCGCTACCTGCGCGACGACCAGAGCAGCCGGCCGCAGTTCCGGGTGAGCGGGCTGCCGGAGGGGGCGCGCATCCGCATCGCCACCCTGGACAGCTACGACGGCGTCGTCTACGCGGTGGGCAGTGCGACGGTCGACAGCGCGTCCGGCACCTTCGTGCGCATCCCCTCCTCCGTCGATCAGAGCTCCACCTCTGGCAGACAACTCGATCTGACCGTGACGATCGAGGGCTACACCGGGGTGTGGCTGCCCACCGTCGGACGTTTCGAGTCCGTGCAGTTCACGGGCGGCGATGCCGCGCAACTGAGCAACGACTTCTACTACAACAGCACAAGCGGCACAGCGGCGGTGCTCGGCGGCGTCGCCTCGGGCGACCGTTACACCCTCAGGTCCGTGCTGCCGGCAGAGCCAAGCCAGGCCCAGCTCGCGTCAGCCACTCCCGGTTCGGCGAACCTTCCGGCTGTCGGGGTCGTTCCGGACGGCATCGCCCAGCAGCTCGACGGCTATGTCACCGGCGCGACCTCGCCGGGGGCGCGGCTGGAGGCTGTGCTCGCAGGGCTCAAGAGGGACGGCTACATCAGTCACGGTCTCGACCCCAAGCAGCCGGCGAGCCGTTCGGGCCACGCCGCCGACCGGATCACCCAGCTGTTCACCGACCCTCGGATGATCGGCGACGCGGAGCAGTATGCGGTCGCCGCGGCGCTGATGGCGCGCCAGCTCGGATTCCCGGCCCGCGTCGTCTTCGGGTTCGCGCCGCAGGGTCCAGCCGGCACGATCGAGGTCACCGGCTCCGACGTCTCGGCATGGATCGAGGTGGACACCGCCCAGTACGGCTGGGTCACGATCGATCCGAACCCCCCTGCTCGCCCGATCCCGGCGGAGGAGCCGCAGGATCCGACCAAGATCGCCCGCCCGCAGTCGGTCGTCCCGCCGCCGGCCGACAAGTCGGACCCGAACCAGAACCAGACGACGCCGGATACCAGTCAGACCGTGCCCGACGGGCTCGATCCGGTGCTCGTCGTCCTGCTGCAGGTGCTGCGGGTCGCGGGAACCGTCGTGCTGATCGCCGTGATCCTGGCGGCGCCGTTCCTGCTCGTGATCGCGGCGAAACTGCGGCGGCGGCGCATCCGGCGCCGTGCCGATTCGGCACTGCAGCGCATTCGCGGCGGTTGGGACGAGTTCGAGGACGCCGTCATCGACCACGGACTCCGCCCGCCGCCCGCAGCCACGCGATCCGAAGTGGCCGGTGTGGTGGGCACATTGCCCTCCCGCCTGCTGGCCGCCGTCGCGGACCGTGCGGTGTTCGCTCCCGACGACGCCGATCCGGTCGACGCCGACCGCGTCTGGGACGCGGTGGGGGAGCTGCGCGCCTCCCTGGATCTCGGCCTCAACCGCCGCCGGCGCCTGCTGGCCCTCATCTCCCTGCGCTCCCTCGGTGGCTATAGTGTTCGGGGTCTGCTCCGGGCCTCGGCTCGCAAGGGAGGTGGCGCATGAATTGCCGGTACTGCGGCACCGCGCTGCCCGAGGGGGCGATGTTCTGCGGCGAATGCGGCCAACCCGTCTCCGCCGCTGCAGTGACCGCGTCGGCGACGACGAGCATGTCGTCCGCGCGCTCGATGCGCGCAGTTCCCGTGCCGCCCGCTGCTGCCGGCGCCTCGATCGCCGAGCTGGCCTTCAGCTCGCCCGGCGTGCCATCGGAGCGCGACCACGATGCGCTCGAGCTTCCGGATGGTGCTCGGATCGACCCCGAGCCGATCGACGGCGCGGAGTCGCTCGCGCGCTGCCCGCAGTGCGGGGAGCCGATGGCGGCGGGAGACGTGTTCTGCGGCGAGTGCGGATTCGTGGTGCGCACCGTCGCGCCGCCCGCCGGCCCAGCCGATGACGACCAGACCGATGACGACCAGACCGATGACGACGAGACCGACGAGACCACCGAGGTCGAGCCGCTGCCGACCGCGGATGCCGGCCCCGCGCCCGATGGGCGCAGCGCATCCGAGTCCGAGCCGGAGGACCAACCCACCCTCGAGCCGTCGATCGACGAGCTGGTCATCGAGGCAGGCCCGGCCGCCGCGGCGGAGCCGGTCGGCGCCGAGCTCGACCTCGACGAGCCGCTGCCCTTCGCGGTCCCTGCAGCGGAGCCCGCGGCCTCGCCCCGCTCCCGCCCGATCCACGACCCGTTCCCGTGGGGCGCCGATCGCCCGCTGCGCGAGGATATCGAGGCCACCCGCCTCGTGGCGGACCCGGCATCCGGCACCCGCTACGTGCTGCAGTTCAGCACGGGCGAGAGCGTCACGGTCGCGGGATCCGGGCTCGTGGGCCGCAACCCCACGACGCAGCCAGGCGAGTACGTCGACCAGCTCGTGCCGATCTTCGACGCCGGCAAGTCGGTCTCCAAGACGCACCTCCAGTTCGGCCAGGAGGCCGGCCGGTTCTGGGTCAGCGATCGCTACTCGACGAACGGCTCGGTCATCCGCCAGCCAGAAGCGGAGCCGCGGCGCTGCGATCCGGGTCGGCGCTACTTCATCGCGCGCGGCTCGCGCGTCGACCTGGGCGAGCAGTTCTTCGTCGTGAGCTGACCGGCTCCTCCCCGCTCCTGCGCGCCCGGACTCATCCACCTCAGATCGGGGCGGCGCCACCGGGGCTGCGCGCATGCGCTGAGGTGATCGGGTGATCCCGGATGCCGCACCGCACCAGTTGACGCTGCCCGCCTTCGCGCCGCCGCCGTCCCGCACCGGCTTCCCGCTCGTGGCGACCGCCGCTCCCGTCGTTGTCTCGCTCGGGATCTGGGCGGTCACCGGCTCGCCGTACGCCTTGCTCTTCGCGGCGCTCGGGCCGGTGGTCGCGCTGGGCGGCCTGCTCGACGGGCGGCGCCAGCGGCGGCGGACCGTTCGGCGGCAGACCGAGCGCATGATCGCCGCGCTTCAGGGAAGTCACGACCGGGTGATCGAGATGCAGGAGCGGGAGCGCACCCGGCTGCGGCGGCTGGCTCCGCCGATCGATGAGGCTGTCGAGAAGAGCCGGGTCGCGAGCAACTGGTCGCGCTCGCTCGGACTCTCCGGCCCGGATGCCGCGCCGCTCCCGGTGCGCCTCGGCCGCGCCGATCGCCCTCCCGTCGTGACCCTCGACGGCGGCACCGGCGGGCTCGAGCCGGACGGCGAGCTCCCGCCGACCGTGCGCGCCGCCCTGGCCGAGATCCGATCGACGGCGGGGACCCTCTCCGACGCGCCCTGGATCGACGACGCCCGCGACGGCATCGGGATCGTCGCGCCGCCGGTGCTGGCCCGCGCCATCGCCCGATCCGTGGCGCTGCAGCTCGCGGCGAGCCGCTCGCCAGCGACGACGCGCATCACGGCGCCGCGGGATGAGCACTGGGCGCTGGCGCTTCCGCATGCGGTCGGGATCGGGGCCGACGCCGAATACCTCCTCGTCGACGGAAGCGCCGAGCTGCGGGTCGCCTGGGCCGCTCACGCGGCTGCGCTTCCCCCCGGCGTGCCGGTCGCCGTCATGCCGCCGGCCGCGCGGCCCGAGCCGCTGGGCGCCTCCCGAGCCGCGGACGCCGCACGCCGGATCGCCGAGCTGGCGCAGGAGCGCGGGCTCGGCGGCGCGGCTCGCCGGCTCCCCGGCACGGTGCGACTGGCCGAGGTGCTGGCAGCCGGGCGCTCGGGGCCGCCCGGCGATGGCTCGGCCGCCGGGCTGCTGGCGCCGATCGGCCGTGACGCGGACGGGATCGTCGAACTCGATCTGGTCCGCGACGGCCCGCACGCGGTCGTCGCTGGCACGACGGGGGCGGGCAAGAGCGAGCTGCTGGTGAGCTGGGTGCTGGCGATGGCCTCGCGGCATCCGCCGAGCGCTGTCACCTTCCTGCTCGTCGACTTCAAGGGCGGTGCAGCCTTCGCCCCACTGGCAGGGCTCCCGCATGTGCTGGGCACGGTGAGCGATCTGGATGCACGGCGCAGCGCCCGCGCGATCGAGAGCCTGCGCGCCGAGCTGCTGCGTCGCGAGCGGGTGCTCGCCGAGCGCGGAGTCCGCTCGATCGACGAGCTCGAGGCCGCAGCGGCCGTCCCGCAGCGATCGCAGCCGCCGGCCGGGTCGCCTGCCGCATCTCCGCTCGCCCGACTGGTGATCGTCGTCGACGAGTTCGCGGCGGTGGTATCGGGGCAGCCGGAGCTGCACGAGCTGTTCGCCGACCTCGCCGCGCGCGGCCGTTCGCTCGGTCTGCACCTGGTCCTCTGCACCCAGCGTCCATCGGGGGTCGTGCGGGATGCCGTGCTGGCCAACATCGCACTGCGGATCTCGCTGCGGGTCACAGACCGTGGCGACAGCATGGCGATGCTCGGCAGCGACGCCGCCGCGCGGCTGGCGCCCCAACCGCGGGGACGGGCGCTCGTCGCGGACGGGACAGGGGGCATCCGCGAACTGCAGCTGGCGCTGGCGGAGCGCGCCGACGCGGAGCGCCTCTCGGCGTCCGGCACCCCGCCATCGGGCGCCGTGTGGTGCGAACCGCTGCCGGAGCTGCTGCCGCTTGAGTCCCTCATGGGCGGGGCGGCGGCTCGCGGTGCGGGGAACGACCAGGCGGACGGCTCGGACCGTGCAGGCGGCATCGCCTTCGGACGCCTCGATCTGCCCGCCGAGCAGCGCCAGCCGATCGCGCGCTACAAGCCGCGCCGTGACGGGCACCTGCTGGTGCTCGGAGCCGCCAGGTCCGGGCGCACCACCGCGCTCGCGACGCTGGCGGCGTCGGCTCTGCGGTCGGGGCTGCGGGTCGCCGTGGTGCCGGATGATCCCGCGGAGGCCTGGTCGGTTCTCCTCGAACGCCTTCAGCAGCCATCGGACCCGGCGCCCGACGGGCTGCTGCTCCTGGACGATCTCGACCTGCTGCTGGAGCGGGTCGGTCCCGACTCCCGCCACGAGCTGCTCGAACTCCTGACCCGGTTCGCGCGGAGCAGCCGCGGCGTCGGCCTCGTCGTCAGCGCGCAGCGGCTCAGCGGCGGCCTGTCCTCCTTCGCCGCGTTGTTCGACTCCCGGGTGCTGCTGCGCCAGCCGAGCCGCGAGGAGCACGTGCTCGCGGGTGGCGAGGGCGCCGCCTTCGATTCCCGCCTGCCGCCGGGTTCCGGCCGCTGGATGGGAGGCATGGGAGGCGGGGCCGTCATCCAGATCGCGCTGGCCCTGGAGCCGCTCCCGGCGCCCGAACTCGTCGAGCTGCCGGTGCTGGCGCCGCAGCCGGGCGGGGTGCTGGCGGTCGTCGCGCCGCATCCGCGCGAACTGGCGAGGAGGTGGGCCGCCGCGGGCATCAAGGCGGTGCTCCTGGGCGAGCAGCAGGCGCCAGACGAGGAGGAGCTCCGCGTCTGGCGGGGGGACGCGTCGATCGTGCTGTTCGGGGATCCGGATGCCTGGCAGGCCGAGTGGGCGCTGCTCAGCCTGGTGCGCCGCGAGCTGCCGCTGGCCGCTGTCGGCTGCACGGAGTCCGAGCTCCGCGCGCTGACCAGGGTTCGTGAAGCAGCTGCGCCGCTCGGAGATCGGCCGGGGGAGTGCTGGTGGGTGGAGGCGGGCCAGGTGCGACGCGCGGTGCTCGAGCCGCCCGACTAGGCGAGGGCCGCCGCGACCGTCCCGGCCTCGAGCCCCTGGGCCGCAGCGACGGCCGCGTTCACGACCGAGCCGGCGTGAACGTTGAGTCCCAGGGCGAGCGCCGGGTCGGCGCGAAGCGCATCCGCCCAGCCGCGGTCGGCGATCGAGCGCACATAGGGCAGGGTCGCATTGGTGAGCGCGTAGGTGGAGGTGCGGGCGACCGCGCCGGGCATGTTGGCCACGCAGTAGAACAGCGAGCGGTGCACCGTGTAGGTCGGATCCGCGTGGGTGGTCGGGTGGCTGTCCTCGAAGCAGCCGCCCTGGTCGATCGCGATGTCCACGAGCACGCTGCCCGGCTTCATCCGCGCCACCAGGGCGTTCGTCACGAGCTTGGGGGCCTTCGCGCCTGGCACCAGCACCGAGCCGATGACGAGATCGGCATCCAGCACGGCTTTCTCGATCTCGTAGCTGTTCGACGCGATCGTCTGGATGCGGCCGGCGTAGTCGGCGTCCAGTTCGCGCAGCCGCTGGATATTGGTGTCGAGCACGGTCACCCGCGCGCCCAGTCCCACGCTCACGCTGATCGCGTTGCTGCCCGCGACCCCGCCGCCGAGCACGACGACGTGCGCAGGATGCGTCCCGGGCACCCCCGGCACGAGCAGCCCGGGCCCGCCGTTCGGGCGCAGCATGGCGTTGGCCCCGACGATGGGCGCCAAGCGTCCGGCGACCTCGCTCATCGGGGCCAGCAGCGGGAGCGCCCGCGACGGCAGTTGCACCGTCTCGTAGGCGATCGCGGTGATCCCGCTCGACACCAGCTGCGCCGTCAGTCCCGCCTCGGCTGCCAGGTGCAGGTAGGTGAAGAGCACCAGGTCGTCCCGGAAATGGCGGTACTCGCTCTCGATCGGCTCCTTCACCTTCAGGAGCAGCTCTGCGCCATCCCAGACCTCATCGGCGGTGCTCGCGATCGTGGCGCCTGCGGCGCGGTAGTCGTCGTCGGTGATCGAGGACCCGAGACCCGCTCCCGCCTGCACAGTCACCGCGTGTCCGCGCGAGGACAGCTCGTGCACCCCCGCCGGCGTGATCGCGACGCGGAATTCGTTGTTCTTGATCTCGCTGGGGACGCCGACCTTCATGCCGCCAGCGTAGCCGGGCGTTCCGGCCCGTCACCAAGGATTCCGCAGCGATATCCGGTGTTTTCATGCTGATTTCGTGAAATGTATGTTTCAGAATGGGCCTTTTCCCCGCTTTGACGTTCCGCCGAGTCCCGCTCTATGCCAGGATCGACGCACGGCGGCGACGCCGGAAGCGAATTGCCTGTGAAGGAGTCCCCCGAATGGTCCGGTCCCTGCCCGAAGATCCGCTGATCCGCTCACTCGTGATCAACGCCCGTCGCGCCCAGCTCACCCGGCGCGGGGCGCTCGCCGGGGGAGTGGCAGGCGCTGCCGCGCTCGCGCTCGCCGCCTGCACGCCCACATCCGGATCCGCCAAGCCGACGGCCGCCGCCGATGTCTCCAGCACCGACAAGTCGATGATCTGGGCGAACTGGCCCGCCTACATGGACACCGACGACGCGACGGGCGCTCATCCGACCCTCGACGCCTTCACCAAGAAGACCGGGATCAAAGTCGACTACCGCGAGGACGTCGACGACAACAACTCGTACTACGCGAAGGTCAAGGACCAGCTCGCGCTCGGCAAGGACATCGGCGCCGACACCGTGTGCCTGACCGACTGGATGGTGAGCCGCTGGATCCGCTTCGGCTACACCCAGAAGCTCGACCACGCCAAGATCCCCAACATCAAGAACCTCAACCCCGAGCTGCTGAACATCGACTACGACAAGGGCCGCAATTTCTCGCTGCCGTGGCAGGGCGGATTCGCCGGGATCTGCTGGAACAAGGAGGAGTTCCCGAAGGGCTTCACCAGCGTCGGCGAGATGCTCAAGGAGCCGAAGCTGAAGGGCCGCGTCGGGGTCCTGAGCGAGATGCGCGACACGGTCGGCCTGATCATGCTCGAGCAGGGCGTCGACATCTCGTCGGCGATCACCGACACTCAGTTCCAGAGCGCTCTCGACGTGCTGAAGACCAACATCGACAACGGCGTCATCCGCAATGTCAAGGGCAACTCCTACCTCGACGACCTCACCAACGGCGACACGCTGGCTGCGATCTGCTGGTCCGGCGACATCACGCTGATCAACGGCGAGAACGGCGACAAGTGGACCTTCGCGATCCCGGATGCCGGCGGCACGCTCTGGAACGACAACTTCCTGATCCCGGTCGGCGCCAGGCACAAGGCCAACGCCGAAGCCGTCATGAACTGGTACTACGACCCGGAGATCGCGGCCCAGGTCGCGGCATATGTGAACTACATCACGCCGGTCGAGGGCGCCAAGGAGGCGGCGGTCGCGATCGATCCGGCGCTCGCCGACAATCAGCTGATCTTCCCCGACGCCGCAACGCTCAAGAAGGCGCACGTGTTCCACACACTGTCGCCTGCCCAGGAGCAGTCTTTCGGGTCCGCGTTCCAGAGCGTCCTGCTCGGCGCTTAGGCGTCCCGGTCCCGATCAGCACAGGAGCACCATGGCGGGCGCGCTCGACGACTCCGGCGCCGATCTCGAACTGGTCGGCATCACCAAGCGGTTCCCGGGTTTCACGGCGATCGAGAACCTCAACCTGACGATCCCGGCCGGCTCCTTCTTCGCGCTGCTGGGGCCGTCCGGCTGCGGCAAGACGACGACGCTGCGGCTGGTGGCCGGACTCGAGACGCCGACCGCCGGCCGCATCCTGATCGGCGGCAAGGACGTCACGGACAGCAAGCCGCATCAGCGGCCGGTCAACACCGTGTTCCAGAGCTACGCGCTGTTCCCGCACATGACCGTGCTGCGCAACGTCGCCTTCGGGCTGTACCGGCGCGGGGTGCCCGATCCGCTCGGTCTCGCACACGAGGCGCTGCGGCTGGTCGAGCTCGATCACCTGGCCGGCCGCCGCCCCGCTCAACTCTCCGGCGGCCAGCAGCAGCGCGTCGCCCTCGCCCGCGCCATCGTGAACAAGCCGGCCCTGCTGCTGCTCGACGAGCCGCTCGGCGCGCTCGACCTCAAGCTGCGCCGCCAGATGCAGCTGGAGCTGAAGTCGATCCAGGATGATGTCGGCCTCACCTTCCTGCATGTCACCCACGACCAGGAGGAGGCCATGACCATGGCGGACACGGTCGCGGTGATGAACAAGGGCGAGATCGAGCAGATGGGCGCTCCCGAGGAGCTCTACGAGCTGCCCAAGACGACCTTCGTCGCCAACTTCCTCGGGCAGTCCAACCTCTTCACGGGGCCGGTGGTGTCGTCGACCGCCACGTCGATCGTCGTGGACATCGCGGGGACGAAGCTCGAGGTCCCGCGCGAGCGCGCGCAGCGGCACGCCGGAGTCGTGACGATCGGAGTCCGTCCCGAGAAGCTGACCCTGCTGACCGAGAAGCCGAAGGCGGCATCCGGGGTCAACGTCCTCGGCCCGGGAACCGTCACCGACGTGTCGTTCAGCGGGGTGAGCACGCAGTACCTGGTCGAGATGCCGGGCGTTGGCACCGTCACCGTGTTCGCCCAGAACATGGTGTTCGGCCCGGTGGTCAACCGCGGCTCCGAGGTGTGGGTGAGTTGGGCCGTCGGCCACGGGTTCGGGCTCGCGGATGAGGAGGGTGTCAGCCCGCGCTTCGCGCCGGATGATGACACCCGGTCCATCGCCCAGCAGCGGCGAGCATCCCTCGAAGCGGAGCTGGACGCCTGATGGACAGCCGCTGATGGCGTTCGGCGCGTTCTCGAACGTCGACACGCCAGTCGTCGAGGCCCCTCGTCGCCGCAGCAGAGCCGCGCTCTGGCTGCTGCTCCCGGGCGTGGTCTACCTCGGGGCGACCTACCTGGCGCCACTGGTCTCGCTCATCGTCACCAGCCTCAAGGCGCCCGACCTGGTCAACTTCGACATCGGGCGCTACGTCTACGCCTTCGACATCGGCAACTACGCGACGGTGCTCGGCCAGTACTGGCCGATCATCCTGCGCTCCTTCGGCTACGCGGCGCTCGCGACGGTGTTCGCGCTGCTGATCAGCTACCCGCTCGCCTACTTCATCGGGGTGGGGCTCCGGAAGTACCCGCTCTGGCAGGCGCTCGCGCTCATCCTGGTGATCGCCCCGTTCTTCATGAGCTTCCTGCTGCGCACCCTGGCCTGGAAGGCGATCTTCGCCGATGAGGGACCGGTCGTGCACTTCCTGCAGGGCCTCAACATCCTGGGGTCCAACGCGCACCTGAACGGCACGCCGTTCATGGTGGTCTTCGGCTTGACCTACAACTTCATCCCCTTCATGGCCCTGCCGATCTACACATCGCTGGAGCGCCTCGACCTGCGCTACCTGGAGGCCGGAGCGGATCTGTACGCCAATCCCGCCGCGACCTTCTGGCGCGTGACCCTCCCGCTGTCGCTGCCGGGCGTGGTGTCGGGGACGCTGCTGGTGTTCATCCCGGCGACCGGTGACTATGTGAATGCGAGCCCCCAGTTCCTGGGGAGCACGCAGACGGCGATGGTCGGCAACGTGATCTCGGACACCTACTTCAACCTGCAGAACTACCCCGCCTCCGCGGCCCTGTCGATCGTGCTGATGGTCCTGATCCTGATTCCGGTCGGCATCTACCTCGGTCTCACCAAGACAGAGGATCTGCTGTGAGCCTGCAGGAGGCCGCCGTCCTCGGCCGGGTCGACGAGACGCCCCGCCCGCTCAAGCGCCCGAAGGCCCGGCGCGGCAACTGGGGGGTTGCGGTCTACTCGGTCGTGATCCTGCTGATCCTGCTGATCCCGATCATCTACACGATCGTGTTCTCGTTCAACGTCCCGGCGCGCACCAACTCGACCTGGCGCGGGTTCTCCTTCGACAACTGGTTGAACATCTTCGCCGATCAACGGGTGGTGGCCGCCTTCGTGACCAGCATCGGGATCGGGCTGCTCGCCACTCTGGCGGCCGCGGCGCTCGGCACGGCGATCGCGATCGCCCTGGTCCGATTCCGATTCCGATTCCGTACCGGCTTGACGATCCTGCTCTTCCTGCCGATGGCGACGCCCGAGGTCGTCATCGGCTCAGGGCTCGGCTCGCAATTCCTCAACATCGGCGTCGACAAGGGCCTGGCGACCATCATCATCGCCCACATCATGTTCTGCATCAGCTTCGTGGTGATCACGGTGCGGGCCCGGGTGGCCAGCCTCGATCCGGCGATCGAGGAGGCCGGCCGCGATCTCTATGCGAGCCCGGCCCAGGTGTGGTGGCGGATCACCTTCCCGCTGCTGCTGCCCGGCATCGTGTCGGCGGCTCTGCTCTCCTTCGCCCTCAGCTTCGACGACTTCATCATCACCGCCTTCGTCCGGGGCAGCACCGAGACCTTCCCGACATACATCTACACCGCAGCGGTGCGGGCGATCCCGGCCCAGGCGAACGTGTTCGCCTCTGTCATCTTCCTCCTCGCCATCGTGGTGGTCGTCGCGCAGCAGCTCACGGCCGCCGCCCGTCGGCGCAGGCTCGCGCGTGAGGGCGGCTGAGCGCCCCGTGTACGAGGATCGCAGTCGGCTGGCCGAGCTCTGGGAGCAGGAGCTCGCCATCTACCGCGCAGCCCGCCCCGAATCCGAGCGCGCCTGGCAGCAGGCGCGCGAGCACATGCCCGACGGGGTTCCGATGCTTTGGATGGAGAAGTGGCCGGGCCCGTGGCCGGTGTTCATCGACTCCGCGTCGGGGGCGCACTTCCGCTGCGTGGACGGGATCGATCACGTCGACCTCTGCCTGGGCGACACCGGGGCGATGGTCGGGCACGCGCCCGCGGCATCCGTGGCGGCGATCACGGCGCAGCTCGGTCGTGGCGCCACCTCGATGCTGCCCACCCGCGACGCCGCCGCAGCGGCCGGTCTGCTCGCCGAGCGCTTCGGGCTGCCGCTGTGGCAGTTCACGCTCTCGGCGACGGATGCCAACCGGCACGTGCTGCGCTATGCGCGGCAGGCGACCGGCCGCCCCAAGGTGCTCGTGATCGACCATTGCTACCACGGCACCGTCGACGAGGCATACGCGACGCTCGATGATGCGGGCGGGGTGGTGGCGCGGCGCGGCAGCATCGGTGCGCCGGTGCCGGTGGACGAGACCACCGTCGTCGTCCCCTTCAACGACGTGCCAGCGCTCGAGTCCGCCCTGACGGTCGGCGATGTCGCCGCGGTGCTCATCGAGCCCGCCCTCACGAACATCGGCATCGTGCTGCCCGACCCGGGCTGGCATGCCGCCGTGCGCGCCGCCTGCGCTCGCACCGGCACGCTGCTGGTGATCGACGAGACGCACACGCTCTGCGCCGGCCCGGGAGGGATGACCGCGCGGGACGGGCTCGAGCCCGATGCGGTGGTCGTCGGCAAGACCATCGCGGGCGGCATCCCGGCCGGAGCATGGGGCATGAAGCCGGAGCTCAGCGCGCGGGTGCGGGCCAGTCTCGACTGGGATGGCGATGGCCGCGAGGACATCGACGTCGGGGGCGTTGGCGGCACCCTCGCCGGCAACGCCGTGTCGATGGCGGGGATCCGCGCGACGCTCTCCGAGGTGCTCACGCCGGAGGTCTACCCGGGCATGATCGCGCGCGCCGCCGAGTGGACCGCAGGCGTGCAGGCCGCCATCGACGAGTTCGGCGTGCCGTGGCAGGTCACCCAGCTGGGCGCGCGGGCCGAGTACAGCTTCCGTGCGACGCCGCCCCACGACGGGGCGGAGGCGGCGGCGGCCGATGACTTCCCGCTGCAGCAGTTCCTGCATCTGCACGCGTTGAACCGCGGCATCCTGATGACGCCGTTCCACAACATGGCCCTGATGTCGCCGGCGACCACCTCGGCGGACGTCGCGCGGCACACCGAGGCGTTCCGGGAGGCGGTGGGCTCGCTCTACGCCTGATGCCCGCTACGCGGCAAGATCGGCGAACGCCGCGTCGAGCACGGTGATCGCGTCGGCGAGCTGGGCGTCGGTGATCGCCAGGCTCGGCAGGAACCGCAGCACATTGCCATAGCTGCCCGCCGTGAGGACCAGGACGCCCTGCTGCGCCGCGAACGCGGCCACCTTGTCCGGAGCACCGGTGAGCGGCGCCCCTGTCTTCGGGTCGTTCAGCTCGATCGCCAGCATCGCGCCGATGCCGCGCACCTCGGCGATGAGCGGGTACTTCTTCTGCAGCGCGAGCAGCGCCGGCCTGAGCACCGACTCGATGCGGCCGGCCTCGGCCAGCAGGCCGTCCTGCTCGATGCGCTCGAACACGGCGATCGCGGCCGCGCAGGCCACGGGGTTGCCGCCGAAGGTGCCGCCGAGGCCGCCGGGCTGGGAGGCATCCATGATCTCGGCGCGCCCGGTGACGCCTGCCAGCGGGAGGCCGCCCGCGATGCCTTTGGCGCTCAGCACCAGATCGGGCACCAGGCCGAAATGCTCGCTGGCGAAGTACCGCCCGGTGCGCGCCATCCCGCTCTGGATCTCGTCGGCGATGAACACGATGCCGTTCGCCGTGCACCACTCCTGGAGGGCGGGCAGGTAGCCGTCGGCCGGGACGACGAAGCCCCCCTCGCCCTGGATCGGCTCCACGACGAGGCAGGCCAGATCGGATGCCCCGACCGTCTTCTCGAGGTAGCCGATGGTGCGAGCGGCGGCGTCGGCGCCCGAGAGCCCGTCGTGCAGCGGGTAGGAGTTCGGCGCGCGGTGCACATCGCCCGCGAACGGCCCGAAGCCGAGCGAGTACGGCATCGCCTTGAAGTTCATCGCCATCGTCAGGTTCGTGCGGCCGTGGAATGCGTGCTCGAGAACCGCGACGCCGCCGCGGCCGGTGTACTTGCGGGCGATCTTGACGCCGTTCTCGACGGCCTCTGCGCCCGAATTGACCAGCACGGTCTTCTTGGCGAAGTCGCCGGGGGTGTGCTCGGCCAGCAGTTCGGCGACGCGCACGTACTCCTCGTACGGCGTGATGGTGAACAGGGTGTG
>WOYI010895570.1_pt1 | contig 17951 bp, 14 predicted proteins | sample 6423411 | NCBI WGS metagenome assembly WOYI01 (sample SAMN13441803, study PRJNA592873) | oil field metagenome | biome: oil field; feature: oil-well bore; material: oil-contaminated soil; isolation source: oil-contaminated soil from oil-well borehole | place: Germany: Wietze | collected 2016-10-18 ...
CGGCCCATCCTGGGCTCTTGTCAATACAGGCAGCAACCCAAGCAGCGCGCCCAGCACCACCCTCGACAACACCCTGCTTTTCATGCCACAGCCCTCATGTTGACTCCCACGCCGTGAGATTATTAGCCGTTTTCCCTGCCCAGGTCAAGATCAAGATTATACGTGGTTCGCCTGCCCCAACAAGAAGCGCTTGACCATCGTCTGCCAAGAACCTGGAATGCGGCTGACGAGAAAGGCAAGCTGCGGCCGGCTGCGCAGCCACGCCAGCATCATGACCAGCCGCAGCCCATGCCAATCTTTCCTGGGTGGGCGCAACACAGGCACCATGGCCTGCAGCTGGAGCCAGTCCGGCTCCTGCACCAGGGTGTCGGCAATGGGGGCTGCATAACAGGTGGCATAATCGAAGCCAACCCCAGCCTTGTTTTCATGGCCGACGAGGTGCGGCCTGGGTGCAATGACCGCCGCAGCTCCCACATGAAGCGCATGCAGCCAATGGGCCGCGGTGGCATCCGCTGGCACCAGGAGCCCTGGCCGCCCAGCCAGGCGTTCGGCAAAGGCGCCGAAATCCGGGGCCACCACCGGCAGACCGGCGCGCAGACAGGCGCTCAGGGTATAGCTGTAGGTCTCGGGCCACCGGGTGGGGAACCAGGCCATGTGGGCGCCCACATCCCGCAGCAGGCCGGGCAGGGATGCTTCCTCATATTGGCCATGTTGCACAATGGCACGGCTGGCAAGGCGCGAAAAGCCCTGGGACACAGGCCCCAGGACATGGAAGGTCAGGGGCAGTCCCTGGCATACGGCCAGTTCGGACACCTGATTGACCAGGGAAGCTCCCTTGAGCCTGGAAAGCACGCCGACTATCACCACCTGCAGCCCTGCTGCTGGACGGGGCGGCGCAATGGCAGGACTGTCAGGCATCATTCCCATGGGTTCCGGGTGTGGGGCGTAGCTACAATGCAGGTCCGGAAAATAATGCCGCAGGCGGCGCATGGTGTCCCAACTGGGCACGAAGATGCGTTGCGCCCCGGCCAGGATGCCGTGCTGCACGCGGCGCCATGCGTCGATGGACAAGCGAGTGGGTTGGGGCCAGTGCCTGATGCAGCGGTTGCAGCCAGCGCTATCAGGCTCGCCGCAGTAGCGGTCTTTGCTGCCGGTGAGCGTGATGCGTGGGCATATGGCGTAATAATCATGCACTGTTATGTCATATGGCACATTCAGCCAGGAAGCCAGCTGGGCCAGCTCTGCTGGAAGATCCACCAGATGATGGATGTGCACCCGCCCCACCCCGAGCTGCCGTAGCAATGCAACCAGCAACCAGCGCTCCTGGGGCAAGCGCAGCGCGATCCTGAGATGTGCGCCGGCACGCAGCCACGCCAGACAGACCTGGCCGCCAGACCCTGGATGCAAGACGAGCACCTCCAGCTGATCGCCCAGCAGCATGGCCAGATCCCGCATATGCCGCCATGTGCCGCCGCCGCGATCATGGGCGAGGAACAGCACCCGCGGCCGCGGACTGTGACTCAGCCGCCACAGGTCGGCCTGCAGGCGATGGCGCGCCGCTGGGTCGGCAGCGATAAAGGCATGCAGCGCCGGCTCATAACGAGGGTAACGACGCCTCAGGACAGCCATGGCTGCATGGCGCCGGTCGTTGCTTTCCTGGCCGAAGCTTGCCCCGCCGCGGTGAAAGACGAATACATCGCACGCCAGCAGATGCTGCCAGCCATGGGCGCTGGCACGCAGACAAAAATCGTTTTCCTCGCCATAGCCCCTGCCAAAGGCAGCCTCGTCCAGAGGCCCTGCCTGTTGCCAGGCAGCGCGCCGGATATACATGCAAAACCCCATGGCGGTGGGTATCTGGATGGTTGCCCGGGCGTTGGCCGTGGCAAAGGCTTCATCCATCCAGGGCAGCTCTCCGGGATCCATGGCATTGGCCTTGCAGGGTATGGGATGGCTGGCGATCTCGGCGTTATTGGAAAACGGCGTCACCGTGGCCACCTTCTCCTGGGAAAAAGCAGCACGTCGCAGCCGGGCAAGCCAATCACCATGCACCATGGTATCGGCATTGAGCACCACCACATCCCGGCTGTCATGCATGGCCATGGCTCGATTGACAGAACAGACAAAACCCTGGTTCGACTCATTGCGCAACAAGGTAATCAAGCCCTGGGCGGCCAGACCATCTAGAAACTGAGCAAGATCAGGCTCGGGGGTGGCATCGTTCACCACCACCACCTCACAGGCCCCGCCTGCGGCCAGCACGCTGGCAAGACAGGCCTTGGTCAGGGGGCCATCGCCATAGACAGGGATCACCACATCAACCAAGCTGTTTGGGAGGGTCATCTCATGTGCCTTGCAGGATCATGCATGCCCGGCTGCGTCGCAGCGCTGCTGGCATCTGCTTTTGGCTAATCCCGCCGTTTCCCCTGGGAAACGGCCAATGGCCAGCGCCTGTCGAACAGCGCGCTGCAGACCCCGCCTTCCAGCCGGTAGGCGCAATCGGCCGCCTCCACAATGGCTGGCCGGTGGGAAATGGCCAGAATCGTCACGGTTTCCTTGAGCCTGACCAAGGTGACACACAGCGCCTGTTCGCTGGCTTCATCCAGGTTGGACGTGGCCTCGTCCAATACCAGCAAAGCAGGGCGACGCACCAATGCCCGGGCGATGGCGACGCGCTGGCGCTGCCCCCCCGACAAGGTGGCCCCTCGTTCCCCAACCAGGGTGTGCATGCCCTGGGGCATGGCCGTCACGAATTCCCAGGCTCCCGCCGCCTCGAGTGCCCAGCGGATGTCCTGTTCCGTACAGGCTGGATCGCCCAGGGATACATTGATGGCAATGGTATCGTGCAATAAAAAGGTATCCTGGGGGACATAGCCGATACTGTGGCGCCAGGCCCGCTGGTCGATCTCGGCAAGCGGCACCCTGTCCAGGAGGATGCAGCCTGCGGTAGGTGTCAACAGACCAATGATCATGTCCACCAGCGTGGTCTTCCCGGAACCGGATGGACCCACCAGGGCCGTGAACGTATGCACGGGAATCACCATGTTGACTCCCCGCAAGATGGGTTTGTCAGGCTCATAGCTGAATGAGACCTTTTCTACCGCAATGGCTTTGGTCAGGGTTGGCGGCTCGCGCCCTCCTGGGGTTTCGGCCGCTTGTTCGGCCTCTGCGGTCAGATCATGAATGGCCCAGAAGGCACTCTGGGCATGCGTCATGTTCTGCAGTTCCTGCTGGACCTTGGTCAGCTGGGCCAGGACCCGGGCCAGCAAAAAGGCCAGCACGAAGATCTGCTCTCTGGGCATGCTGGCATAGCGGATGGCCAGGAAAAAACCACAGGCCACCAACGAAGCCATCAGTGGTTCCTGGATGGCCTTGAGTGCCTGCTTGCTGGTGACCTCGCGGCGCACTGCCCTGTTCAAGGACAGGGTTTCATGTTCCAAGGCCCTGTCGAGCAGATCCTCCTGCCCCATGGCCTTGAGTGGCTTGATGGACAACAGGCCATCGGCCAGCCGGGCAGCCAGCTGACGAAACAGCCTGGTCTGACGCCGTCCGGCCCGCTTGGCCATGCGGACCAGGCTGCCCAGGCTCAACAGCACCAGCAACCCAGCGCCCAGGCAGGCCAGGGCGGCCTGCCAGGAGACCATGGCGGCCACGGCGGCATAGACCATGGCCTGAATGGTCAGCATGGCTGCTGTGGAAGCGTACAGATAGGCGTTGGAGGCGCGCATGGACTCGGAGGAGACGGCATTGCTCAGGGCGCCGAGACTCTGGTGTACCGTATAGGACCAACGCGCGTGGATCAGTGCGCGGATCAACCCCAGGCGCAGGTCGGTGGCGAGCCTTGCCACGGTATGCCCCACATAGCGGTTGGCCAGCAAGGCAAGGGCGCTCTTGATGAGCATACCCAGCATCACGCAGCCCAGGAGTACGGGCAATGATGCATGCAGCTGCAAGAGGTTCAGCACCCGGGCCACGGGTTCTGGCAAGGCATCGGCCCCCAGTTGCGGCAGGGTGCTCACGATGGGCAGCATGCTGGAAAGACTGAAGCCTTCTGCCAGGGCCGCTGCCCACAGCGACACCAACACGATTGCCGTGCGACGGGGATAGGTGCGGACAATATAGGCGAGAAAACGCATGGGAACCCGTATTCTGACTGGCCATCGCATGGCAGGCAAGTATTGCGCCGCTTTGCCCAAGCCTAGCTTTATTTTTGCTGCTTATTTATTTTGCCATAAAACAGCTCGTATCATTGTGTATATTGATGCACAGCAGGACCTTGTGACAGCCGCGGGTTTACCATGAGGCAGGCGCACAGCTGGGATCATACCAGTCCTGGGTGACCAGTCGATGGCTCGAGTATTAAGGTGGGCGATGGACGCAATGACGGAAAAAAACATGGTGCTGGTGGTGGAAGACGAACGGCCGGTGCGGCAGATGATCTGCTACGCATTGTCCCGGGCCGGCATGGCCCCCATCCAGGCGGGTTGCTCCGCCGAGGCGCAGGACATCCTGGCAGAGCGCGGCGCGGATCTCATCGTTCTGGACTGGATGCTGCCTGACCTGAGCGGACTCGAGCTTGCCCGCGCCTTGCGTCGCCAGGAACCGACCAAGGAGATCCCCATCATCATGCTGACTGCAAAAACAGATGAGGAAGACACCATCCGCGGTCTCAACGCCGGCTGTGATGATTATATGTCCAAGCCCTTTTCTCCCCGGGAGCTGGTGGCCCGCATCCATGCCGTCCTGAGGCGCCGTGTCGCCCACCCTGCCCGCGAACAGGTCCTGACCTGCGCGGGCCTGCGGCTCGATCCCGTGGCCTACCGGGTAACCCATGAGGAACAGCCGGTGGCGCTCGGCCCCACTGAATACCGGCTGCTCAAGTTTTTCATGTCCAATCCCGATCGGGTCTATAGCCGTAATCAGCTCCTGGATTCGATTTGGGGCTATGATGTCTATGTGGAAGACAGGACCGTGGACGTCCATATCAGACGACTGCGCAAGGCGCTGGAACAGCATGGCATCGACCATCTCATCCAGACGGTGCGGGGGGCTGGCTATCGTCTCTCACCACCCCCCTCTTCCAGCCCTGGCGCAAGCTCCGAATAAAGGCCATGCGCCGCGCCACGGCAGTCCAGATTGGCATGGCATTGGCCTGGACAGGCGCGGGATGCGCCATGGGCTGGCTGCTGGATCAGCCTGGGTGGGGCGGCTTGCTGGGTCTTGCCGTGGGTCACCTCGACCAGAACATCAGGCTTTGGCTTCTGGAGCGCCACCTACAACATCCAAACCGCCATGAGGCGCCATCGGGCATGGGGCCATGGCGCAGCATCCGGCGCAACCTGCTGCGCCTCGAACGGCGCCAGCGCCGCCGCAAACGGCAGTTGCGCAACCTGATCGAGGAACTGCGGGCCTGCAGCGCCGCTTTGCCAGATGCCATCGTGGCCCTGGATCACTCTGGACATATCCAATGGTTCAATGACGCAGCGACCCGGTTGATCGGGCTCAAGAGCAAGGATCTCGGTGTTCCCTTGATGCATCTGGTGCGCCATCCGGACTTCACGGCCCACATGCTGGCAGATACATGGCACGAGGAGGTGACCTTCCCGGCACCCGGGAAAGAGCATATGGTGCTGGCAGCACACATGCTCTCCTATGGTCACCGCGGGCAGCGTCTGCTGGTGGCCCGGGATGCCACCGCCGTGGCCCGCGTGGCGCAGATCCGCCGTGATTTCGTGGCCAATGCCTCCCATGAATTGCGCACCCCATTGACGGTCATCAGCGGGTATCTGGATACATTGCTGGATGAGGCGAGCCAGCAGGATGCCCCTTTGCAGTCTTGGATCATCCCACTCACCCAAATGGCCGAGCAGACCGTACGCATGCAGCAGCTGATCGACGACCTCCTGCAACTTTCCAAGATGGACCGTCTCTCATTGCATGAATCGGGTCAAGAGACCGTTGACATGGCCATGCTGATCCAGGACATTGTGGATGAGATCACGCGCGCTCACCCCGCTGCCTCCCCCAGGGCCACGCTCATGGCCCACCTGGATGGCACCCTGGCGCTTCATGGCTCACACAAGGAGATGCGCAGCATCATCATGAATCTACTGAACAACGCCCTGGAGCATACCCCGCCCCAGGGCCAGGTCACCATCACCTGGCAGCGCACCGCCTCGGGTGCCACCCTGCAGGTGACCGATACTGGCTGCGGTATTGCCGCCCGTCATCTGCCCCGCCTCACCGAGCGGTTCTATCGGGTAGATGAGGGACGAGATCGTTCCCGGGGAGGAACCGGCCTGGGTCTGGCCATCGTCAAACATGCCGTGGAACGCCATGGCGGGTTCCTGGCAATCAGCAGCACCCTGGGACAAGGCAGCGAGTTTTCCTGCCATTTTCCAGCAGAACGGCTTGTCATCCAGGTGCCTGAGGCACTTGCCTTAGATAATTTGGTATAATAAATATGCTTAAGACGTGGATATGCCAGGAATCCTTCATTTCATGGAGGACATGGACCCAAGAGGATCTAAGGAGAAAGCATGAGCGAACACCAACCCTCTGATACCAGCAAGCAAGGAGAAAGCATGAGCGAACACCAACCCTCTGACACCAGCAAGATCAGCCGCCGTCAGGCCATGAAGATGGCGGGTGTAGCCGCCGCGGTGATGCCCCTGGCCACCCTGCTGACAGGAAGAGCCGCCTGGGCCCAGGAAAAGCTGTCCATGGACGACCCCATGGCCAAAGCACTCCAGTACCATGATGATGCCTCCAAGGTGGACCCTTCCATTCGGGGCGGCACCGATCGTTTCTGCCACAACTGCATCCAGTACACCGGCGATCCCAAGGGCGCCACAGGGCCCTGCAACATCTTTCCCGGCAAGCTGGTTTCCAGCAAGGGTTGGTGCATGAGCTGGGTCAAGAAAGGCTGAACCCAGGTCTTGGCAACCTTTTTTCTCTTTACTCATAGCCTGTAATGAACCCGGCCGCCGCACCTCGCCCATCGGATGGGCAAGGTTGGCGGTTCTTGATCGACCGCGGGGGGACCTTCACCGATGTGGTGGCGGTCTCTCCCCAGGGTCAGCTTACCATTCACAAGGTCCTTTCCAGGGAAGACCAGGACGGCACAGACCCAGCGGTGGCGGCCATCGCCCGGTGTCTCGGATTGCCTCCGTCTTCTGGTGCAGCCCTGCCCACAGCGCAACTGGCCGCGGTCCGCATGGGTACTACCGTGGGCACCAACGCCTTGCTGGAGCGCCGTGGCTCGCCCACCGCCCTGGCCGCCACCGCTGGGTTGGGAGATGTCCTGCGCATCGACAACCAGGCCCGCCCCGCTCTGTTTGATCTCGCGATCCCATCCCGCCCACAGCTGGCTGCCGCCACCATCGAGATACACGAACGACTCGACGCCCAAGGCCAGGTGATCATCCCCCTGGATGAAAGCCAGGCCCTTGCAGCACTGCGCCAGGTGCTCGCCCAGGGTATTCGGAGTCTGGCCATCTGCCTGGCCCACAGCTATCGCAATCCGACGCATGAGCTGAGGCTCGCCCAATTGGCAGAGGCCCTGGGCTTCGAGCATGTTTCCTGCAGTGCGCTGGTCAGCCCCCTGATCAAGCTTGCCCCACGGGCGCAGACCACCGTGGTGGACGCCTATCTATCTAATATAATAAAAATATATATAAGAAAAATTCAGCGTGCACTGCAGGGCGTGCCGCTACTGATGATGCAATCCAACGGCGTGCTGGTACCCGCGGCACGGTTTCGCGGCCGCGACTGCCTGCTCTCTGGCCCCGCCGGCGGCATCGTCGGTGCCGTGGAGACCGCCAGGGTCTGTGGGTTTGAACGCATCGTCGGCTTCGACATGGGTGGTACATCCACTGATTGCACCTATTATGCCGAGTGCTACCAGCGACCCCTGGAGCAGGAGATCGCCGGATTACGCCTGCGGGTGCCCACTTTGGCCATCCATACGGTGGCAGCTGGTGGTGGTTCTGTGTGCACCTTCGATGGAGCACGGTTCCGGGTGGGCCCCCAGTCGGCCGGCGCTGATCCGGGTCCGGCCTGTTATGGCCGCAACGGCCCTTTGACCATCACGGACTGTCAATTGGTGCTCGGCGTCCTGGACCCTGCCACCATGCCCCGGGTATTTGGTCCCGACGGCCAGGCACCGGCCGACAGCAAGGCGGCGGCCAGTCGCGCCGAGGAAGTGGGGCGGGCAGCTGGCATGCCCATCGAGGCGGTGGCCCGTGGATTCGTCACGGTGGCTGTGGAACACATGGCCCGGGCCATCAAACGCATCTCCATCGAACAAGGCCATGCGCTGCATGACCATGTGCTGCAGTGCTTCGGCGGCGCAGGACCACAGCACGCCTGTGACGTGGCCGATGCCCTGGGCATGCACGATGTGCTCATCCATCCATGTGCCTCTGTGCTGTCGGCCTATGGCATGGGCCTGGCGCCAAGGGGGGCCCTGCAGGAGCGCAGCATCGAGCAACCCCTCCAGGACTTCTCTGGCGACGACTTCCAGCAGCTCCTGGAGCCCATGCGCCAGCATTGCCTTGCGGAACTGCAGGACCAGGGGGGTGACCAGGGGGAGGTGCAATGGTTTTATCAGGTCCACCTCAAGGTGGCCGGCAGCGATTGGTCCATGCCTGTGGACCTGGACGAGCCGGGGATCATGAGCCAGCGTTTCACAGCAGGCCACCGGGAACGCTTTGGCTTTGCGCCACTCAGCGATGCTTTGCTGGTGGAAACCATCACCGTGGAGGCCAGCATACCCGAAAAACCATTGCCTCCTGGCACTCTGCCAGCAAAGGCCCCCGGGGACCCCAGTGGGACCAGGCCAGTCTATCTCCGGGAGGGCTGGCAGGAGATACCCGTCTGGCGACGCGCAGCGCTTGGTTTGGGGCAGACGATCGCCGGTCCTGCCGTGTGCGTGGAGGAAACCACCACCACCCTCATCACCCCGGGCTGGCAGGGCACTGTGCTGCCTGATGGCACATTACACCTGCAACGCACCAGAAAACCCAAGACCATGCGCCTGGATGATGCGCTGGATCCTGTGATGCTGGAGGTCATGGGACATCGTTTCATGGCCATCGCCGAGGCCATGGGCGGCACCCTGCAGCGTACCGCGGCGTCTGTCAATATCAAGGAGCGCCTTGATTTCTCCTGTGCGCTGTTCGACCGGACAGGTCAGCTGGTGGCCAATGCACCCCATATGCCGGTGCATCTTGGTTCCATGGGCGAGAGCGTGCGCGCCGTGATCGCCAGGTGGGCTGGCACCTGGCAGCAGGGCGATGCCTATGTGTTGAACAACCCCTATCTGGGCGGCACCCATCTGCCCGATATCACCGTGGTCTCACCCCTGGTGCGCCAAGGCCGTACCGTGGCATTTTTCGCAAGCCGCGGCCATCACGCCGACGTGGGCGGCAGCTCCCCGGGCTCCATGCCTCCCTTCAGCACCACCATCCAGGAAGAAGGTGCCCTGCTGGACCCCATGCCGCTGCTGTTGAATGGCCAGCTGCAGTCGCAGCCCATCGCCGCGCTCCTGGAAGCCGCAGGAGCGCGCAACATCCCGCTCAATATGGCTGACCTGCAGGCACAGATCGGTGCCAATCGCCATGGTGCAGCCCTGTTCCAGGCGCTGATGGACGAGCTGGGCGAGTCAGGGGTGCTCGCCTACATGACCCACCTGCAGGACCATGCCGCCCGGGCTGTGGCCGCGCTCATGCCCCGACTGCAGACAGGACACTGGGCAGGCAGTCTGGACCACGGTGCTGCGGTGACGGTGACCCTGCGCCGCGAGCAGGGCAGGCTGGTGATCGATTTCAATGGCACAAGCCCCCGCCAGCCTGACAACAGCAACGCCCCTGGTGCTGTGGCGCGGGCTGCGGTGCTCTATGTATTGCGCACCCTCCTGGCCGACGATATCCCCCTCAACGAGGGTTGCCTGCGCGATGTACAACTGGTGCTGCCCCATGGCTCCATGCTGCAACCGGAGTACCCCGATGCGGTGGTGGCCGGTAATGTGGAGACCTCCCAGCTGATCGTCAACACACTGTATGGGGCGCTGGGCACCATGGCGGCCTGTGGCCATACCATGAGCAATGTCACCTTCGGCAATGCGCGCCATCAATACTACGAGACCGTCTCCGGTGGCTCGGGGGCGGGCCCCACCTGGGACGGCGCCCCATGCGTCCAGACCCATATGACCAACTCCAGGCTCACCGACCCAGAAATCCTGGAGCTGCGTTTCCCTGTGCGGGTGCTGCGCCATGCGGTACGCCCAGCTTCCGGCGGGGCCGGCATGCATCACGGCGGGGATGGGGCCATCCGCGAGCTGCTCTTCCTGGAGGCCATGGAGGCGGCCATCCTGTCCAACTCCAGGACCAGTGGCCCCTGGGGCCTTGCAGGCGGTCAGCCTGGGGCACCAGGGCGCAACGCGGTGCGGCGCACCAACGGTGCCATCGAAGAACTGGGCAGCAGCGCCCAGGTCCACATGGAACCAGGCGATGTGCTGATCGTGGAGACCCCGGGCGGCGGGGGTTATGGGGCAGTGCCTGTGGCGTAACCCACCAACCGCCCCACCTCTTCGGCATCACCCAGCACCACACCCACCCGCTGATGCAGCCCGGTGGGCTGGATGTCCAGGATGGAGCGCTGGCCATCGCTGGCTGCCCCGCCAGCCTGTTCCATCAGCAACGCCATGGGGTTGGCCTCATAGAGCAGACGCAGCTTGCCGCCCTTGGCCGCTGTCCGGGCATCCACGGGATACATGAACACGCCGCCACGCAACAGCACCCGGTGGCAGTCGCCCACCATGGCTCCCGTCCAGCGCATGGAATAATCCACCCCCAAAGGGCCATCCTTCCCCGCCTGACACTCGCCGATATATCGGCGCACATCATCGCTCCAGAAGCGTTCATTGGCGCTGTTGATGGCGTACTCATGGCGCCCCGGGGGAATGCGCAACTGATCGGCCACCAGCAGATACTCACCCACTTGACGGTTCAAGGTGAACATGGCCACACCCTGCCCCACGGTCAGGACCAGCACCACAGAAGGCCCGTAGAGCACATAACCAGCCGCCAACTGCCTGCGGCCCGGCTGCAGCACATGCTGCTCCAGGATGGCCTGGCTGGCCATGGGAGCTTCCAGAACAGAAAAAATGGTGCCAATGGGCAGGTTGATATCGATGTTTCCCGAGCCGTCCAGAGGATCGATGAGCAGCAGCAGGCGCCCATAGCCCCGGGCTTCCTCCACCTCGGCCACGCTGTCCATTTCCTCGGAGATCATGGCCCGGGCATGGCGGCTGCGGCGGATGGTCTCCAGGACCACATCGTTGGCCAACACATCCAGTTGCTGCTGTTCTTCTTCCTGGACGTTGCGCGATCCTGCAGCACCCAGCACCTCACCCAGCGCCCCATGGCCCACCATGGCCGCCAGAATACGGCTGGCATAGGCCACATCCTCGATGAGCCGGATCAGCTGGCCTTCCTCGATGCTGGCGGTACGGCGACTGTTGCGCAGGTATTGCCCCAGGGCAATGCGTGTGGCCATCTGCTTCCTCCAGTTATGTGCTATAACCATACCATGGTTTTATCGGTACAGCGTCACGGCGACATCTGGGAGCTGCAGCTCAACCGCCCACCAGCCAATGCCCTGCACCCCGAGCTCATGGTGCCCCTGCGCCAGCAGCTCGCCCTGGCCTATCAACAGGCCAAGGCGGTGGTGCTTTCGGGACAGCGGGGCATGTTCTGTGCCGGTCTGGATATACCTGCCCTGCTGACCATGGAGCCTGACCAGGCCCAGGTATTGATGGGGGAGTTCCTGGGCCTGTCGGCCGATCTGCTGGAAGCCCCCATCCCGGTCATCGCCGCCCTCACCGGGCATGCCCCGGCCGGCGGTACCATGCTGGCCATCTTTTGCGATGCCCGCATCATGGCCCGAGGCCCCTTCAAGCTGGGCATGCGCGAGGTAGCGGTTGGGTTGAGCGTGCCGCCGGCAGCCTACCACGCCTTGTGCGAACTGGTGGGCACCCGTCAAGCGCGCCTGCTGTGCCTGGAGGCACGCTTCGTGGAAGCCCAGGAAGCCTTCGAGATGGGCCTGGTTGACTCCCTGGAAGAGATGGGTGAGGTGGTACCCCAGGCCATAGCCTGGGCACGACGCTGGACCGCCCTGCCCGCCAACGCCTTGCACAGCACCCGCACCATGATGCGCCGCTCCCTGGTGGCCGAGGCGGCAGGATTACGTGAGGCCGGATCGGGGCACAGCGGCCTCTTTCATGGCAATGAGACCCATGCCGCCATGCTGCAGCTGCTCAACAGCCTCAAAAAACCCACACCTGACCGTCCGGCATGATCAAGGACGGCGCAACAAGACCCAGGTCTCCCCCTGGGCGGTTGGGCCGCGTGCCGGACAATAGGCCAGCACCCAGGCATGACCCCGCAGGCTAAACCGTACCAACTCCCGCAAAACACCCTGCTGATCCCTGGAACGCTGCCCCTTGCCATGGATGATGGTCACACAGTTGAGTTGCCTCATGCGGCAGGACTCCAGATAGTCCTGCAATACCCCAGCAGCATGGCGCACTGTCAGCCCATGAAGATCCAGGCTTGCCTGGATCACCAGCTTGCCGCGGCACAACCTGGCGTACATGCCATGGGTGAGCCCGGGAGCCCGAAAACTCGCCGCGTTTTCCCCTGCCGCTGGCAGGCCCACCGGCAGCGGCAGGGTGATTCCCGGCAAGGGGCGACGGGCGGCAGGCCGAGCCTGCGCGTGAGGAAAAACGGGGCGAACCGCCTGGACTGGTTGGTGGGGTAACGGCACCACATCGCGCACAGCATGATGAAACAAGGCGCGCTCCTCTTCGGAGAGTTGTTCGCTGCCTGTCACGGCTCTGCGGGCTTCTGCATTCATCTCAGAGCATTTTGGCTTAATCTGGTTTAATCTGGCTTACAATACATTTCTGGGAACGCTACCAAAAGCTTCATAGTGTAACATTGCTTGTTCCAGAGACGAGCATGGAGAAACGGTGCATATTCTGCTTTCCAATGACGATGGCTATAACGCTCCAGGACTCATGGCTCTCCAGGAGGCCATCGCCCACATCGCCCAGGTCACCATCGTAGCACCCGATCGCAACCGCAGCGGTGCCAGCAATTCGCTCACCTTGCATCGCCCGGTACGCTGCCATCGCATGGCAGAGCATGTCTATGCCACCGACGGCACACCCACCGACTGCGTCCATATTGCCCTGACCGCGCTGCTGGAACAACCACCAGACATGGTGGTCTCCGGCGTCAACGCCGGCGCCAACCTGGGTGATGATGTCATCTATTCCGGCACTGTGGCGGCCGCCATGGAAGGCCGCTTTCTGGGCTTGCCGGCCATGGCTGTTTCGCTTGCCTCGCACACCCCCACCCATTTTGCCACCGCCGCCCGGGTCGCCCAGACCCTGGTGCGACGTCTGCAGACTGAACCATTGCCTGCCGATACCATTCTGAATGTCAACGTACCCGATCGTCCCTGGGAGCAGTTGCAGGGTTATGCAGCAAGTCGCCTGAGTCGCCGCCACCGCACTGCCCCTGTCATTGCCGACCATGATCCACGCGGCCTGCCCATCTACTGGATCGGTCCTGTGGCCAACATGGAAGAGGCCGATCCGGGCACCGACAGCCATGCCGTCAACCATGGTCTGGTCTCCATCACGCCAGTCCATGTGGACCTGACCCGCTATGAAGCCCTGGATCGTATCGCCGGCTGGTTGGCATGACGAGCCACGATGATTCTCCCGAGGATCGGCATTTTGCCGCCCAGCGCCAGCAGCTGGTGAGCCATCTGCGTGGCCATGGCATCTGTGATGAGCGGGTGTTGTGGGCCATGGGGCAGGTGCCGCGTCATCTTTTTGTGGAGACCGCCTACCAGGATGTGGCCTATGAGGACCGCCCCTTGCCCATCGGGCAGGAACAGACCATCTCTCAGCCATATATTGTGGCACGGATGACCGAAGCCCTGCTGGGTGCAACCGAGCCGCCCCCCAGAAAAGTACTGGAGATCGGCACCGGCTGTGGCTATCAATGCGCCGTCCTGGACTTGCTGGTGGAACACGTCTACAGCATCGAGCGGCTGCATGCCCTGCTGGAACAGGCCCGGGAGCATCTGGCCGCTTTGGCCATCCACAATTGCACCTTGCGCCATGGCGATGGGTTTGCCGGTTGGCCGGAAGAAGCCCCCTTCGATGGCATCGTGGTCACTGCCGCCCCAACCTCCATCCCAGAAAGCCTGACCGCGCAACTGGCCGATGGAGGTCGGCTGGTGCTGCCGGTGGGTCATGCGCAGCAGAACCTGCTGGTGGTGCAGCGTTGTGGCAATGAGCTGCGAGAAACCATGTTGGAGCCGGTGCGCTTCGTGCCGCTGGTGCCCGGCGTCGCATGATGCAGCGCTCCCTGTCTGGCTGGTGCTGCTGGCGGGTTGCTCACCCATACCCAACAAATCCTTCGCCACCCCCCTGCCGCGCCATGGCGCTGCCTTTTTTGCCCTTCATGATCACTTCCATGGCGGGGCGTGGCGCTCGGTTCATTCTGGTGGCAGCACCTGCCAAACGATATGGCTACCCATGGCGCCACGCATTACTGCCACTGCAGAATATATGGGATGCGAAACCGTGGCTCTGGCGTTGTGCGTCTATCTGATCGTGCGACTCGTCTAATACGAGTATTTTATACTCTATTAGCAGCCTGGGCCACCAGTATGGTGTTGCAAGGCTGTGCTGGGGCGCCACCTGCCCATTCGCCTGCCAGCGATCCTCGTGCCTTGCACAGCCCTGCCGCACGCTCTGATTCCAGAGCCGCCGATAATATCGCCGCCGATGATAGTTACGTTGTGCAGCGCGGCGACACACTGCATTCCATTGCACGGCGTCACAAGGTCAGCGTGCGCTCCCTGGAGCGAGCCAATCACCTGAGCAACCGGGATCATATCGAGGTGGGTCAGAGGCTCCGTGTTCCCTCCCTCTCGCCAGCCACCTCAAAAAGGCGACCCCATGCCACAGCACGGTCTGCCGCCCCTTCTGATCCCGTGATAGATACCACACCCCTGCCTACTGGTGTCCTGTGGCGTTGGCCTGCCGATGGAGTGGTGCTACAGCGCTATAACCCGGCGCTGGGCATCAAAGGGATCGATATCGGTAGCAGCTTTGGTGCTCCTGTACGAAGCGCTGCATCCGGCAAAGTGGTCTATGCCGGCAAGGGCGTGACAGGCTATCCAGGACTTGTTATAATCAGGCACAATACAGACTATATGAGTGCTTATGCCAATAACAGTGACATTCGGGTTCGCATGGGCGAGCAGGTGGCCGCGGGACAAACCATTGCAGGCATGGGACAGGGACGCAACGGCAAGCCGGCGTTACATTTCGAGATCCGCCTGCGCGGCAAGGCGGTGGACCCCCTGCGACTCCTGCCCAAGAAACCCTGACAAGAAACCCTGAAACCCGGACAAGCTTTATAGCACAAGACAAAGACTGCTCGATGAAGCGGAAAATGACCTGGCCACAACAATGAAACAGGAGGAGAACCTATGGATGAGGCATATCGGGAGGCGGCATCTGGCAACGAGGCTGCGGAATTTGTCGTTGGGGGGGTTGCGCCATGGCAGGATGAACACTGGGAGGCACCCACCCCGGGTGTCCTGGGTGCTGCGCAACCCATCACCGTAGACGATCTTGCTCGCGAGGAAGACAATACCCACGACGAACCCTGTGATGCAGCCCGGATGTACCTGCTGGCTATCCGCCAGATTCCCCTGCTCTCGGCCGAAGAGGAACAGACCCTGAGCCGGCGTTCCCTGGAAGGCGACGAAGAGGCGCGCCTGGGCATGATCAACGCCAATCTTCGCCTGGTGGTCAATCTGGCCAAACGGTATCTCAACAGGGGCTTGCCCTTGCTGGACCTGATCGAGGAAGGCAATCTGGGGCTGATCCATGCGGTGAGCAAGTTCGATCCAGAGCTGGGCTATCGTTTCTCCACCTACGCCACATGGTGGATTCGCCAAGCCATCGAGCGCGCCCTGATGAACCAGACCCGCATCGTGCGCCTGCCCATCCACATCACCAAGGAGATCAGCCGTTGCCTACGACTGACCCGCAACCTGCTGGATGAGCAGGGGCGCCCCGCCGCCATGGCCGAACTGTCGGCCATGATGGGCCGCCCGCTGCAGGAATTGCGCAACCTGCTGGAGCTGCGCGAACGCACCGATGCGGTGGATCTGCATACCCAGGACAACGAACGGGATCCCCTCAGCGAACTACCCGATCTCAGTACATCCGACCCCGCCGATCACCTGCAGCAAGAACAGCTGATCAACCGCTGCGCCCATTGGCTGAAAACCCTTGGAACGCGGCAGCGTGAGGTGCTGGAGCGTCGTTTTGGCCTCGGGGGCCGTACGCCAGAAACCCTGGAAGAAGTGGGCAAGGCCTTTGGCGTCACCCGGGAGCGTGCCCGACAACTGCAGCAGGAAGCCCTTCTCAGGTTGCGTCACCTGGCCCTGGAAGAAGGCTGGGACAGCCCCCCGCACCTCACATAGGCGGCTGCCCAGCGGTTCCACCCCATCGACTCGCGCCTGCGGGGCGATGGGGTGCCCTCCACAATGTGATTTCTATTCCACGAGGCGGGCTGCACGCCGCCGGTTTTTCCTCATGCCGAGTACTGATCCAGATATTAGGCACTGAGCTGCGACATGAACACCTCTCTGACGCCAACTCGGTGTCACAAAGGACGGCCACCCGTTACGGGTAGTATGGCGCCGGAAATATAAGAAGCCTCTGGGCTGGCGAGGAATACATAGGCGCTCGCCAATTCTGCCGGTTGGCCAGCACGACCCATTGGCGTGCTCTGACCGAATTTTTCGAGTTTCCCTTCCCAACCGGTACCAGGAATCAGTGGTGTCCAGATGGGGCCGGGTGCTATGGCATTGACCCGGATGCCGCGGGGAGTGAGTTCTAGAGCCAGAGCCTGCGTAAAAGCAACAAGCGCTGCTTTTGTCATTGCATAATCCAGAAGATCAGGCGTGGGTTGTGCAGCCTGAATCGAGGTCGTAGTTATGATGCTGCTTCCAGCATGTAGATAAGGAACGGTCACACGAGCGAGCCATACAGCGGCATAAAGATTGGTCTTGAAGACGCGATCTAGCTCTGCCGTCGATATGTTTTCAACCCCCTTTCGCTCTTTCTGATACCCGGCATTAATGATCAGGACGTCCAAACCGCCCAGGGCAGCAACCGTCTTCTCCACGGCGTCAGTGCAATTTTTCTCTTCTCGCAAATCCACCGCAAGAGGTGCGCACCGCCTTCCTGCCTTTTCAATCCATTCTTGTGTTTTTTTCGCGTCTTCCTGCTCTTGTGCAAGATAGGTGAAGGCCACATCGGCACCTTCCCTGGCAAAGGCAATGGCGACAGCTCGGCCGATTCCGGAATCTCCTCCGGTAATCAATGCCTTGAGATTCTTTAATCTGTTTGACCCCACGTAAGTTTCCTCACCATGATCGGGCTCAGGAATGGTTGCGTGGGTCAAGCCAGGTTGTTCTTGGGATTGGGAAGGAAAATTCTCTGTATGACCATGGCCTCGGGGATCCTGAAGTAAATCGTCCATATGCAGAATCTCCTGCTAGAGAGCGGTCTTCTTTGCTAGCGCCCTGGCAGTTAAAAAAGAAGACCTCTCTCCTGGGTTTCGCAATGAGAACTTGCTTGCAGAAAGGGAGACATCTTCGGACAAGATGTCTCCCTTTCTTGTCATAGATTAACGTGCATTACCCTGAGGATTTTCCACCTTTGTGCCCAGCTTCCCGGGCTTCCTCGGAACTGAACTCATGCGCAGTCCCCTTTTCATGGGCGGCTTGGCCGCCCTTACTGGCAATTTCGTGTTGGCGCTCTTTGTCCATTTGCGCAAAACCACGAT
>WOYI010279049.1_pt1 | contig 17943 bp, 13 predicted proteins | sample 6423411 | NCBI WGS metagenome assembly WOYI01 (sample SAMN13441803, study PRJNA592873) | oil field metagenome | biome: oil field; feature: oil-well bore; material: oil-contaminated soil; isolation source: oil-contaminated soil from oil-well borehole | place: Germany: Wietze | collected 2016-10-18 ...
TCGAACAGGTGCGTCTCGCGCTCTACGCGTCGAAGATCGTCGCGTACTCGCAGGGATTCGATGAGATCCGCGCCGGAGCCGCCCAGTACGGCTGGGACCTCGACCTCGGCGCCATCAGCCGCATCTGGCGCGGCGGCTGCATCATTCGCGCGCAGTTCCTGAACCGCATCGCGGAAGCCTATGCGATCGAGCCGGAGTTGCCGGTCCTCCTGAGCGCACCCTACTTCGTCGAGGCCCTGGGCCGAGCCCAGGATTCCTGGCGCGAGATCGTGCAGGTCGCCGCCGGCTCCGGCATCCCCGCCCCCGCGTTCAGCTCGTCGCTGGCGTACTATGACGGGCTGCGGGCGACGCGCCTGCCGGCCGCCCTCATTCAGGGACAACGCGACTTCTTCGGCGCTCACACGTATCGGCGCACCGACGCGCCCGGCGCGTTCCATACCCTGTGGTCCGGCGACCGGACCGAGGTCGCAGCCGAGGACACCCACTGAGCCTGCGGGCTACAGCCAGTCGTTCTTCTTGAACACGAAGTAGAGGCCCGCACTGACGGCGACCATCAGCGCGAGCGCGAACGGATAGCCCCAGGCCCAGTCCAGCTCGGGCAGCACACGGAAGTTCATTCCGTAGATGCCGGCGATCAGCGTCGGCGCAAAGCCGATGGCCGCCCACGACGAGATCTTCTTCACCTGGTCGTTCTGTTGGATGCTCGTCTCGGTCATCGCCTTCATCTGCTCGTTGCGACGTTGCTCGACCATCGTTGCGTGGATGCTGAGCGCACTGTCGAGCGTCTGACGAAAACCGGTCACACGACCCTCCACGTACCGCGCGCGATCGGTCACCTCGCGAAACGCCGACTCGCTGCGGCTGCCGCTCTGCGCGGACAGCGCGCTCAGGCGATCGAGAATGTCCGGGAGCGGGGCGGTCGCATGCTGCAGGTCGATCACCTCGCGCTGAAGCGCGAAGATGCGCCGTGACACGCCCGGATGCTCGCCGAACAGCTCCTCCTCGATCTCGTCGATGTCGTTCTCAACGCCGTCGAGAACGACGCGGTACCCGCGGGTGACGTACTCCGTGAGCACCCACACGACTCCCAGCGCCCCGTTCGAGAAGATCTCCGGATGCTTTTCCAGCCTCGCGCTCACCTGGTCCAGATCGACCTGCGGCGTGCGCGCGATCACGACGACGAGATGGGCGGCGGCGAAGACGTCGACCTCGTCGCACCGGACGCTCTCGGTCGCATCGTCATAGCGGGCGGGCTGAAGCACGACGAACAGGTCCTCGCCGTACTTCTCGAACTTCGACCGCTGATGGCCGCGCAATGCCTCCACGACCCCGAGACGGTTCAGCCCCAGCTCGGATCCGAGCGCGCGTACCTCGTCGTCGGTCGCTCCGGTCACCGCGATCCAGGCCAGGCCACCCGCGGCACGCGCCTCGGCGAGGGCTTCGACGGGCGCCGCTTCGGCGCCCACGGGCTTTCCGTCGACGTAGACGACGGTGTGAACGACGGCCATGCTGCAACACTAGGGCGCCGCGAGGACGTCATCGCGCATGATTCACAGCCTCTGCATAGGCTCAGTCGCGGGCGCTCCAAAGATTGGTCGCCACAATGGGTACATGACCGCTCTCGCCGCCGCGCCCGCTCTCCACCGCCCCGACGGATCGGCACTGCGCGTGCTCGTCGTGGACGACGAGCAGATGCTGACCGATCTGCTGTCGATGGCGCTGCGCATGGAAGGCTGGGAAGTCCGCACCGCCGGATCGGGATTCGACGCGCTGACCGTGGCCCGCGAGTTCGATCCCGACGCCGTCGTCCTCGACATCATGATGCCCGACCTCGACGGCATGGCGGTGCTGCAGCGCCTGCGGCACTCGGGCAACGATGTGCCCGTCCTGTTCCTGACCGCGAAGGATGCCGTCTCCGATCGCGTCGCCGGGCTCACCGCGGGGGGTGACGACTACGTCACCAAGCCCTTCAGCCTCGAAGAAGTGGTCGCGCGCCTGCGCGGACTCATGCGCCGCGCCGGCAACGCCACGGCGGGCGGGGACGATCCTTTCCTACGGGTCGGCCCGCTGACTTTGAACGAGGACTCGCACGAAGTCGAGCGCGACGGCGCTGGGATCGAACTGACCGCGACGGAGTTCGAGCTCTTGCGCTTCCTCATGCGCAATCAGCGTCGCGTCGTCTCGAAGGCGCAGATCCTCGACCGCGTCTGGAACTACGACTTCGGCGGACGCTCGAGCGTCGTGGAACTCTACATCTCATACCTGCGCAAGAAGATCGACGCCGGCCGTGATCCCCTCATCCACACGGTGCGCGGTGTCGGCTACATGATCAAAGCCCCTCAATGAGCGACGCGCCGGGGCCTCGCCGACGACGTCGATGGACCCTCCAGACGCGCCTGATCGTCACCGTCGTCTCACTCGTCGCGCTGATCGTGCTCGCCGTGGGACTCGCGACGGGTGCGATCCTGCGGACCATCATGGTCGACAACCTCGATGCCCAAGTCACCAGCGCCGCGGCGGGGATCAGGATCACGCCCGGGAGCACAGCGGAAGAGGTCCTGTCGGTCGGACGCCAGCAACTCGGAACGCTGCTCGTGCTGAATGTGTCGGGTGAGACGACGGGTGCCGTCGTCTCCGAGAGCGATGTGGTGGCGACCCTCACTGAGTCGCAGATCGAGCAGATCGTGCCGGATGTCGACCCGGCCGGTCTCGGGTCTGTCACCGTGCCGGGCTACGGCGAGTACCGCATCAGGATGGAGACCACGCCGAGCGGGTACTTCGCCCTTCTCGGCCTTCCCACCTCCGAGCTGACATCGACCGTGACGCAGATCCTCACCACCGTCGCGCTCGTCACCAGCGGCGGTCTGCTGCTCCTCGCGGCCGTGATCGCACTCGTGATCCGCCGCTCCCTCAAGCCCTTGCGCTCCGTCGCCGACACCGCCGCGCGAGTCGCGGCACAGCCGCTGGACTCGGGTGATGTGACCATCACCGAGCGCGTATCAGCGTCAGAGGCCGACGACTCCGACGAGATCGGTCGGGTCGGCGCGGCGCTGAACACACTGCTCGATCACGTCGACACCTCGCTCGCGGCGCGCCAGCGCAATGAAGAGCGGATGCGGTCGTTCGTCGCCGACGCGAGCCACGAACTGCGCACGCCGCTCGCCGCCATCCGGGGATACTCCGAACTGTCCCTGCGGGCTCTGAGCCTCGGCAACGGTCCGCACGCGACGAAGGCGCAGATTGAGGAGAGCTCTCAGCACTCCCAGCACGCACTCGAGCGGATCCAGGCGGCATCCCTGCGGATGACGACGCTCGTGGAGGATCTGCTGCTCCTGGCGCGGCTGGATGAGGGCAAGGAACTCGTCTACGGTGCGGTCGACCTCACGCGCGTCGCGGTCGATTCGGTCGCTGATGCGCAGGCGGCCGGCCCGGGCCACGAGTGGATCATCGAGGCGGGCGAAGAGCCCGTCATCGTCGCGGGAGATGCCGTGCGCCTCCACCAGGTGGTGGCGAATCTGCTCGCGAACGCCCGCGTGCACACGCCCGACGGCACGCGTGTCACGACGACCGTGCGGGTGGAGGGGAACGAGGCGGTGCTCCGCGTGGCCGACGACGGTCCGGGGATCGATCCCGGCGTCGCCGATGAGCTGTTCGAGCGCTTCGCGCGCGCCGACACGTCGCGGACCCGCCAGACCGGGGGTACGGGCCTCGGCCTCTCCATCGCGAAGGCGATCGCCACTGCCCACCATGGGACGCTGTCGGTCTCGAGCGTCCCGGGCGCGACAGCGTTCGAGGTGCGCCTTCCCGCACGACCGGAGACCCCTGCATCCGCAGCCCCCGCGCCGTGAGCCCGGAACGGGTCCTGGCGCGGACCACCGGCGTGGTTCAGTACCCCGCGAAGGCGTCGGTCGTCAAGCCACGAGCGTGCTCGAGCGCGGGCGCGAGGTCCGCGATCAAGCCGGGCGGACCCGAGATGTAGGCGTGCCGCGACGCGAGATCGGGAACCACGCGCTGCAGGCCCTCGGCATCGAGTCGCACCCCTTCGGCCCAGCGCCAGTGCGACGGAAGGGCGGTCGGCTCATCGCGGGTGAAGACGATCACCGGGATGCCCGCTCGCTCGAGATCGTGGCGGAACGCGAGTTCCTCTGCACCCGAGGCGACGTAGACGAACACGACGTCGCGTGCGCCTCCCGATAAGCGCAGGTGGCGAAGCTGCGACACGAACGGGGTCACGCCGATGCCGGCGGCCACCAGGAGCACGGGTGTCTCGGGGTTGCGGGGCAGCACGAAGTCTCCCCAGATGCCCGTGACGGACAGCCTGCGACCCGGTTCGATCTCGGCGAGGGCCTGCTTATAGGTCGATTGCGATCCGCGCCGCATGGCGATCTTCACGACGGGCAGCTCCTCGGGAGCCGAGACGATGCTGAACTCACGGCGCGTGCCCCGCGCGTCAGCGTGCGGGTGCGGCACCTCGAGCTCGAGATACTGTCCGGCCTCGAACCGCAGCCTCCGGCTGGCGCGAAACGAGAGCTCCTCGACGCTCGGGGTCAGCGACTCACGGCCCACGAACGTCAGCTGCAGGCGCGCGCGTGTGGCATACGCGAACGCGAAGGCGACGACGTTGCCGATCACGACGGCCGCTTCCGGACCGAGAACCAACGGCCCAAGGGTCAGCGGCGCCCCCGCGAGAACGCCCACGACCACCGCGACGACGAACTGCTGCCAGCGGCGAGGCGGCTGTGTCAGCGGCTCGGAGAACATGAACGCGGCGAGAAAGAAGAACGGCGAAGACCACAGCACGCTCGAGATCACCGTGGCCACGTCGACTGCGGCACCGGCCCCGTTGTAGACGAGAGCGACGCGCGCGAGATTGACCGACAACGCGACGACGAGGAAGAGCGCCACCGGGCGGAGTTTGCCTGCGCGGGCGACGACCAGGAATCCGAGCACGATCACCGGGAGCGCAAGCGCGGGTGCACCGACCCACCAGCCGGCCGCGCCGAGTCCCTGGGCCCCGCTCAGGAGCGTCACGACCGACAGAGCCGACGCACCGAAAGCGGCGGGGTTGACGATGTGCCGCCCCCGCCACGCCAGGACATACTTGGAGCCCGAGGCGAGCGCACCGGCGATCGCCACGCCCATGAGCCCGGTCGGTTCCGCGGTCGGGTAGAGCACGAACATCAGGATGCCGGCGGTGATGAGCGAGGACTCGATACGCCATGTCCGCCGGGTGAGGCGCTGGCCGACGGCGTCGACGGCGACGCAGACGGCGTTGAGCACCACGAATGTCGCCAGCAGCGCCGGGGCCGAGGGCGCGACTCGGTCGAACAGTGCCAGCACGAGCGATAGGAGGGTCAGGATGCTGAGGGCGACCAGCACCAGGCGATACGTCGACAGACGGCCGACGATAGCGAGCAGTCGGTTCCACTGCGCAGTCACAAAAGTCATCAATGTCCAAACTATCGCTGGGCGAACAGGTCCGAGCCGCCGTCGCGATCGACGGCGCGCCCCCACCCGCGCGGTTCTTACTCGGCGCGCCGCCGCACGGCTTTGAGCGCCTCGATGACCGCGAAGAGCCCCACCGAGAACACGACAGGGAGCAGCCATCCGATCAGATCCAGCGGCTCCGAGCCGAACAGGGCGTTCATGAACGGGACGTACGTGTAGATGAGCTGCAGGGCGATCAGGGCGATCGCCGACCACCAGACCACTCGGTTGCCGCGCAGCACCGCCATCGTGAAGCTGGACTGGCTCAGGAAGCGGCAGTTGAACAGATACGCCAGCTGCCCGAGCGCCAGCATCAGGACCGACTCGGTGCGGGCGACGTCGAGGTCCACTCCGCGCGCCACTGAGATCCCGAAGACCGCGAGCGTCGCACCACCGATCAGGAACGACACAAGCAGAACGAACCCGATCTCGCGGCCCGCGATGATCGATCCACCGGCCGCACGCGGCTTGCGCTGCATGATTCCCCGCTCCGCGGGCTCATACGCGAGCGCGAGCGAGAGGGTGACGGCCGTCACCATGTTGATCCAGAGGACCTGAACCGGCGTCAGGGGGAGCGTGAGACCGAAGACGACGGCCACGAGGATCACGAGCGACTGTGCACCATTGGTGGGAAGGAGGAACACGATCGACTTGCGCAGGTTGTCGTAGATGCGGCGCCCTTCGGCGATCGCGCTGCGGATCGTTGCGAAGTTGTCGTCGGCGAGCACGATCTCGGCGGCCTCCTTCGTCGCCTCGGTGCCCTTGATGCCCATCGCGATGCCGATGTCGGCGCGGGTGAGCGCGGGGGCGTCATTGACGCCGTCACCTGTCATCGCGACGACTTCACCGTGCGACTGCAGTGCCCGGACGATCCGGATCTTGTGCTCGGGACTCGTGCGCGCGTAGACGTCGACATCCTGGACGACGGCCTTCAACTGATCCTGACTGAGCTCCTCCAGCTCGCCTCCGGTGAGCACACGCACGTCGTTCCCGGAGTCCGCCGGCGGAATGAGCCCCATCTCACGCCCGATCGCGACGGCGGTTCCGGCGTGGTCACCCGTGATCATCTTCACCCGGATGCCGGCGGCGTGGCAGTCCGCGATGGCCGTGATCGCCTCGGGACGCGGCGGATCGACGATGCCCCAGAGGCCCAGGAACTCAAGATCTTCGAGGTCTTCGATCGTCATCTCCTCGGCGCGCGTGGGCTTGCGGGCCGCGGCGAGGACCCGAAGCCCCTGCGCGCTCAGCTCATCGACCGCCTCATCCCAGAAGGGGCGATCGAGTGACTCGGCACCGGCCGCACCGCGCTGAGTGAGCGCGCGGTCCAGCAGACGGTCGGGAGCGCCCTTGACGAGAATGGCCCGGGAGCCGTCGGCGGCCTCGTTGAGCGTCGCCATGAACTTGTTCGCCGAGTCGAAAGGCACGACCCCCACGCGCCGGGTGCCCTCGCGCTGCGCTCCCCCCTTCATCGCGACGACCTTCAGGGCCCCTTCAGTCGGCTCCCCCACGAGCGCCCAACGCCCCTCCTCGCCGGCGGTGATGTGAGCGTCGTTGCAGAGGTCGGCGACGGCCAGAATCGCGGCGAGATCGCCGCCACCCGCCGGGGTGATCGCCCCGGCGGGGTCGTAGCCGAGCCCCGCGACGTCGTAGCGACCGAGCGGCGTGATGATCGTGCGGACGGTCATCTCGTTCTTCGTCAGCGTGCCGGTCTTGTCCGAGCACACGGTCGTGACCGAACCGAGTGCCTCGACGGCGGGCAGTTTGCGGATGATGGCATTGCGGCGCGCCATCTGCTGCACGCCGATCGCAAGCGTGATCGTGACCAGCGCCGGAAGCCCCTCGGGGATGGCGGCGACGGCGAAGCCGATCGTCGCCGAGATGAGCTCGGGGAACGGCATCCCGTGCAGATATCGGCCGATGACCATCATGACCATCGCCATGCCGAGGATGACGAGGGTGAGCACCTTGCCGAACGAATCGAGCTGCTTCGTCAACGGCGTCGCGAGGCTTCCCGCCTCGCCGACGAGCGCCTGGATCTTGCCGATTTCCGTGTTCGCGCCGATGCCGGTGACGATCCCGCGTCCTTGGCCTGCCGACACGATGGTTCCCGAGAACGCCATCGATGTGCGATCGCCGACGCCGGAATCCTCCGGCACCGGGTCGAGACTCTTCGACGAAGGTACGGATTCACCCGTCAGCGCGGCCTCATCGATGCGCAACTGGGTCGCCGCCGTCAGTCGGATATCGGCGGGGACCCTGTCGCCGGGCATGAGCCGCACCAGGTCGCCGGGCACGAGCTCTGCCGCCGCGATCGTGGTCCACGCGCCACCCCGCCTCACGGTCGCGTCGGCCGAGAGCATGCCACGGATGCCGGCGAGCGCCTTCTCGGCGCGACCCTCCTGGACGTAGCCGATGACGGCGTTGATGACGGCGACGGCGATGATGACCCAGAAGTCGAGCCAGTCCCCCATGACCGCTTTGATGGCCGCGGCGCCCAGGAGGATGAAGATCAGCGTGTCGTTGAAGTGTCCGAGAAAGCGCAGCCAGGCCGGTGTGCGCTTCGGGTCCGGCAGCAGGTTGGGCCCGACGACCGCGTGTCGAGCGGCGGCATCGTCGTGTGCGAGCCCGGCGGCGCCGGTGCGCAACCCCCGCTGGACCGCGTCGACGTCGAGTGCGTAGGGACGAGAGAGGGTCAGATCGGCATCGGTCAGGGGGACGAGTGCGGGCGATGCGGCCATGCCGCGATCCTACGCGGAGGCTCGGGGGCGCGGCGCCCCGCTCAGGCGGCGCCGTCGAACATGCTCGTGACGGAGCCGTCCTCGAAGACTTCCCTGATGGCGCGAGCGAGCAACGGCGCGATCGGCAGGATCGTGAGCCCCGGGAAGCGCTTCTCCGGCGGCACCGGTACGGTGTCGGTCACGACGACCTCGTCGATCGACTGGTCCTGCAGGCGCTGTGTCGCCGGGTCGCTGAAGATCGCGTGCGTCGCCGCCACGATCACCCGCTCAGCGCCGCTCGCCTTGAGCGCCTGCGCAGCCTTCACGATCGTGCCACCCGTGTCGATCATGTCGTCCACGAGCAGGCATACCCTCCCGTCGACGTGCCCGACGATCTCGTTGACCGTCACCCGGTTGGCGACATTCGGGTCGCGGCGCTTGTGGATGATCGCGAGCGGCGCACTCAGACTGTCTGACCACTGGTCGGCCACGCGCACGCGGCCGGTGTCCGGCGAGACGACCGTGAGCTTGGCGCGGTCTTCGGGCGACAGGCTCGTCTGGAAGTAGTCCAGCAGCACGGGCTTCGCAAACAGGTGATCGACGGGTCCGTCGAAGAAGCCCTGGATCTGCGCGGCGTGCAGATCGACGCTCATGACCCGGTCCGCGCCCGCCGTCTTCAGGAGATCCGCAACGAGGCGGGCGCTGATCGGCTCGCGCCCTCGCCCCTTCTTGTCCTGACGCGAGTACGGATAGTACGGAGCCACCACCGTGATCCGCTTCGCCGAGGCGCGTTTGGCGGCATCCAGCATGATGAGCAGCTCCATCAGCCACTCGTTGACCGGCGGGCCGAACGACTGGATCAGGAACGCGTCGCAACCTCGGATCGAGACCTCGAAGCGCGTGAGGATCTCACCCGAAGCGAAGGTGCGGTGCTCGGTCGGGACGAGATCCATCTCGAGTTCGGCCGCGACATCGCGGGAGAGGTCGGGGTGCGAGCTGCCGCTGGCGATGACCAGCCGCTTCTTCGTCTTGGCGACCAGACCCGGCGCGATTCCGCGCGCGACATCCAGGTCAACCGTGTGATTCTTGCGCCCCATCGTCCGCTTTCTGTGCGGACCGGGCGCGGGCTGCAGCCTGTGCAGCACCCGTCCCCGGTCGGTGATCCTCGACCCACCCCTCGACATTGCGCTGAGGGGCGACGCTCACAGCGAGCGCACCGGCCGGGACGTCCTTGCGGATGACCGCTCCGGCGCCTGTCTTCGCGCCTTCCCCCAGCCTAACGGGCGCGACGAAGACGTTGTGCGAGCCGGTGTGGACCTCGTCGCCGATCTCGGTGCGGTGCTTCGCGAGATCGTCGTAGTTCGCCGTGATCGCGCCGGCGCCGAGGTTGACGTGGCGCCCGATCGTCGTGTCGCCGACATAGGACAGGTGCGGGACCTTGCTGCCCTCGCCGATGATCGAGTTCTTCGTCTCGACGAACGTGCCGATCTTGCCAGCGGCGAACAGCTGCGTGCCGGGGCGGACGTAGGCGAAGGGCCCTACCGACGTATCAGGGCCGAAGACGGCGAGCGTCGCGTCTGCCCGGCGGATGACGGCGCGTTCGCCGACTTCGCAGTCGACGAGGGTCGTGTCCGGTCCGATCACAGCGCCCGTCGCGATGACCGTCGAACGCAGGATGTGCGTGTTCGGCAGCACGGTGACATCGGGTGCGAGGGTCGCCGTCACGTCGATCCACGTGGTGTCGGGGTCTTGTATCGTGGCGCCCTGAAGCTGCCAGTGCCGCACCGTCCGGGCGTTCAGCGCACGGCCGGCCTCGGACAGCTGCACGCGGTCGTTGACTCCGAGCGTCAACGACACATCGGGGGTGACGGATGCCGCGACCTCGAGCGCGTCCGCGCGGAGCAGCCCGATCACATCGGTCAGGTACTTCTCGCCCTGCGCATTGGAGACGCCGACCCGGCTGAGGCACCCGCGGAGTTCGGGCGCCCGGAACACGTACACCCCCGCGTTGATCTCGCGGACAGCGGCCTCGTCGGCCAGCGCATCCCTCTGCTCGACGATCCGCGTCACTCTTCCGTTCGCGCCGCGAAGGATGCGGCCGTAACCGGTCGGGTCGTCCACGACCGCGGTGAGCAGAGTCGCCGCGGCGACGGCCTCGCGGTGCGAGCGCAGCAGTTCGGCGAGGATGCCGGCATCCAAGAGCGGCACGTCGCCGCTCAGGACAAGCACGTCGCCGGCGAACTCGGGGATCTCGGCGAGAGCGACCTCGACGGCGCGTCCCGTGCCGGGGACCTCATCCTGGTCGACGATGACCACCTCGGGCGCGACACCGAGGACGGCCTCGGCAACCTGGTCGCGCTCGTGCCGCACGACGACCAGAACGTGCGCCGGAGCGAGGCCCCGCGCGGTGTCGAGCACATGCTCCACGAGAGGGAGCCCGCCGATGCGATGCAGCACCTTCGGCAGCGCCGACTTCATCCGCGTGCCCTCGCCGGCGGCGAGGATGACGACAGCCAGAGCCTCATCCCGTGTGTTGTGCGTCATGCTCCGCCGCCAGGATTCGAACCTAGACCGAACAGCTCCAAAGGCTGCCGTGCTGCCATTACACTACGGCGGATCGCGGAGCCTGCCCGGTGGCGCAGACCGCCCGACCAGTCTGCCACGGCCACGCCGTTCGCCCGGTGCGCGCACGGCAATCGACGATAATGGGGCCATGGGCAGTGAGCACGACGAGGTCGACCGGATCGTCGACGCATGGAGAGCGCAACGCCCCGATCTCGACTTCGCCCCCCTCGGTGTCCTCTCGCGCGTCGATCGGCTCTCGCGACATCTCGACCGTGCTCGACGCGAGGCGTTTCGCCGCAGCGACCTCGAGCCATGGGAGTGGGATGTGCTGTCGGCGCTCCGCCGTGCCGGTGAACCGTTCCAGCTGAGCCCGAAGCAGCTGCTCCAGCAGACTCTGGTCTCGAGCGGCACGATGACCAACCGGATCGATCGCCTCGTCGGTCGCCGGCTGGTGCACCGTGAGGCGGATCCCGGAGACGGTCGCAGCGTCCTGGTCACGATGACGGAAGACGGCCGCACCCGCGTGGATGCCGCCATCACCCGTCTGGTCGATGCCGAGACCGAGCTACTGTCGGTGCTCCCGCGGGCCGATCGCGAGCGGCTGGCCGGGCTGCTGCGGAAGCTCAGTCTCGGCTTCGACTCCTGAGCGCTGCCGTTCAGGTGGCGCGCTCCGGAGCAGATCCGCCGGGCGCCACCCCGTCGCAGCGCCCACCGCCAGCACCACGGCGATGATCCCCGCGGGGATCGCCGACCAGGGCGTCGCCAGGTTGCTCAGGGCGTACGACGCCGCGATGACAGCCAGGACGGCCCGCATCGTGCGGTCGGCGGGAGTGCGTCCGCACGCTCCGCTAGACACGTGCCGGCACCCCGCCCTCGAGCACCGCTGCCGCGCGGTCGCCGAGCACCGCTCGAAGGGTCAGCATGCCTCCCGACAACGACGCGGAGTCGAACCCCGCCTGGACGAGCACACGGTGAGCGATCGCGGAGCGCACGCCCGACTGACACAGCACCCGGACGGGACGTCCCTGGGATGCATCCCGGACCTCACCCAGCCGCGCACGAAGCTCGGTGTGGGGAATATTGAGCACGTCCGGCAGGTGCCCGGACGCGAACTCGTCGGGTCTGCGCACGTCGAGGATGAACGCACTCTCGGTCACGGCGTCGAGATCCTGCGCATACCAGAGCGACAGGGTGCCGTTCATGAGGTTTTCGCCCACCATGCCGACCATGTTCACGGGGTCCTTCGCCGATCCGTAGGGCGGCGCGTACGCAAGGTCGAGATCGATCAGCTCGTCGACCGTCCAGCGCGCGCGGATCGCCGTCGCGAGGACGTCGATACGCTTGTCGACGCCCTCGGCGCCGACGGCCTGTGCGCCCAGGATGAGGCCGTCCGCCGCTTGCACGTGGATGACCAGGTGGATCTGCTCGGCGCCCGGGAAGTAGCCCGCGTGGTGGCCGGGGTGCAGGTGCAGCGTGTGGAAGAGGATGCCCGCGCTGTCGAGGGCTGCGCGGTTGGCTCCGGTCAGGGCTGCGGTTGTGCCGCCGACTCGCACGATCGCGGTGCCCACAGGCTGCGGAATCGGCCGCGCTGTGTCCGGCCGAAGGATGGCATCGGCGACAAGGCGCCCCGCGCGGTTGGCGGGGCCGGCGAGCGCAACCGGACGACGGGCGCCGGTGGTGGCGTCCGTCGACACCGTCGCATCGCCGACGGCGTAGACGTCGGGAAGTGACGTACGGCCGTGATCGTCGACGACCATGGCACCGCGCTCGCACGCGACTCCGGCGGCCTCGAACACAGCGGTGTCCGGGCGCACGCCGACCGACAGCACGACCAGATCGGCTTCCAGCCGCGATCCGTCTCCGAGTTCGACGACGTCGTGGTCGTCGCCGGACTCGATCATCGTCGCGGCGACACCGGGACGCACATCGACGCCGATCCGACGCAGCTCGTCCGTCACGAGCGCCGCGAGCTCGTCTTCGAACGGCGGGAGGACATGGGGGGCGAACTCCACGATCGTCGTGTGCAGCCCCTGGTGCGCGAGGGCTTCGGCCGCTTCGATGCCGATGAAGCCGGCTCCCAGCACGACCGCACGGCGTGCACCCGTCTCGACGCGGTCGCGCAGAGCGATCGCATCCTCAATCGTTCGCAGCGTCTGCAGCCGCGGCGAGTCGAGACCGGAGATCGGCGGGCGCGCCGCCTCCGCGCCCGGAGCGAGAATCAGCGCATCGTACGAGATGCGACTCTCGACGCCGTCCGAGACGACGGTGACGGTTCTGGCCGACGCATCCAGCCCGATGACGTCGTGGCCCGTGCGCACGTCGAGATCGAGCGCCGCCTTCAGCGACGCGGGCGTCTGCACCAGGAGGGCGTCGCGGTCGGCGATCTCGCCGCCGACGTAGTAGGGCAAGCCGCAGTTCGCGAACGACACGTGCGCTCCCCGCTCGAGCACGATGATCTCCGCGGTTTCGTCGAGTCGGCGCGCACGCGCGGCGGCGCTCATCCCACCGGCGACCCCACCGACGACGACGATCCTCACGCGTTCACCTCGGCGGCCTGCGTCTCGGCGGCAACCTGCGCGCCCGCCCGGGATGCCGTGTCGACGGTCGAAGTGAGGTCCGCTAGAGTGGTGTCTCGGTTTGTCATGCGCCCAGCATACCCCTAGGGGTATCTTGAAGCGGAACCCCGCTACTGCCAGACGGCGCGAGCGCCCGTGTCGCCCACGATCACCATGGCCACGATCGCGAACAGCCCGGCGAGCGTGAGCAGGACAGAGACCGCGACTGACACCGTTCGGATGCGACGGGGATCGGTCACTCTCGCCGCGGCTCGGCCCGGGCGCGGACGGACGAAGAAGCGAAGCCAGGCCCATTGCGCCCACGCTCCGGCGAGCAGCACGAAGGCGCCCACCACCGCGATATCCGCGATCTCGGCGTGGGCCATCACAGCGGCCGTCTGGGTGACCTGGGTCTCGAGAGCCTCACCCGACTCCTTGGTGAGCAACGCAGCGACGAGGGCCGCGGTCGCGAGGATCGGAAAGACGATGCCGAGCCAGTCGCGCAGGCGCGGGATCCAGGCGGCAGCGATGGCCAGAAGCCCCACGATCGGCACCGAGACGACCGCCGCATGGACGAAGAGGGGATGCAGGGGAAGATCGGCGAACAGCCAGGACACAGCAGACTCCTTCGATAGGACACGGCAGGGGGATCGGGATGCGACGCACCATGGACCGATGCAGCCGTGCAACGCTTTGTTCCGGTCTACCGCCTGGGATTCGTGCTCGCCAGCGAGGGGAGCCAAGCCTTATCGACGGCAATCGGGGCCGGCATCCGCAGGAGAACCGTGAGGCGTGGCTACCCTCGCTGGCCAAGACGGACCAACGCGAGTAGACCGGAGCCATGGCGCAATTCCGCTCCGCTGCTCGCAGGTACCCCTTCGTGGTGGCCACGCTCCTCGTCGCGCTTGCCGCTGGGGCGCTCAGCGCAAGTCCGTGGAGCGGCGCCAGCCCGTGGTTGCTGGCAGGCTTCGCTGTGCTGATGGCGGCGAGGTCGGCGTGGTCGATGGTGCGACAGCTGCGCCGCGGAACCTTCGGAATCGACATCCTCGCGGTCACGGCGATCGTCGCGTCGGTCTCCGTCGGCGAGTACTGGGCGGCGATCGTGATCGTGCTCATGCTCACCGGCGGGGAGGCGCTGGAAGACTATGCGGCGAACCGCGCCAAGCGGGACTTGACCGCGCTGCTCGCACGCGCCCCACAGCTCGGGCACCGCGTCCTGGCCGACGGGTCGACCGAGGATGTGCCGATCGAGGCGATCATGCCGGGGGACGAGGTTCTGGTCCGCGCCAACGAGGTCGTCCCGGTCGACGGCACCCTCGTGAGCGATCTCGGTGTCTTCGACGAGTCCTCACTCACCGGCGAGAGCCTGCCCGTCGAGCGGGCCGCCGGACAGGAGGTGCTCTCGGGCGGGGTCAACGGGCAGGCGGCGGTCGTGCTGGCAGTCACCCGTGCAGCCAAGGACAGCCAGTATCAGCAGATCGTCAGCCTGGTCGAATCCGCGGCGGCCAGTACCTCCCCGATGGTGCGTCTGGCCGACCGCATCGCGTTGCCGTTCACCGCGGTGGCCCTCGTGATCGCGGGTGCGGCGTGGCTGGTCTCGGGTGACCCGGTTCGGTTCGCTGAGGTACTGGTCGTCGCCACCCCGTGCCCGCTCATCATCGCCGCCCCGGTGGCCTTCATGGCCGGCATGAGCCGCTCGGCGAGGGAGGGCGCGATCGTCAAGAGCAGCGCCACGCTGGAGAAACTCCATCGCGCCCAGGCATTCGCGTTCGACAAGACCGGCACCCTCACGCAGGGCCGACCGAGCCTTGTCAAGGTGCTCCCGACCGGCGCTGTCGAGCCGGACGAGCTGTTGCGGCTGGCGGCCTCGGCAGAGCAGTTCTCGGCCCACATCCTGGCTGCCGCCGTCGTCACCTCCGCCACGGTGAAGGGGCTGATCCTCTCTGGTTCGACGGATGCCGAAGAGTCCACCGCGAACGGGGTCACGGCGGACATCGACGGCCACACCGTGGTCGTGGGCAAACGCACCTTCATCTCCGCGACGACGGGAGAGGAGATCCCGCGCGCGCCGCTGGAAAGCGGCGAACTGGCGGTCTATGTCGCGGTCGACGGCGCGGCCGCAGGTTCGCTGGTGTTCCGGGACGAGGTCCGCTCGAACTCGCGCACAACCGTCGACAGCCTGCGGGCTCAGGGCATCCGCCGGATCGTGATGCTCACGGGCGACGACCGCCCCACGGCGGAGCACGTCGCGACGAGCCTCGGCATCGACGATGTGCGGGCGAATTGCCTGCCCGTCGACAAAGTCAGCGTCGTCTCATCCATCGTCGAGCGTCCGGTCGTGATGGTCGGAGACGGCATCAACGATGCCCCGGTCCTGGCCGCGGCGGATGTCGGGATAGCGATGGGCGCTCGCGGATCGACGGCAGCCAGCGAATCCGCCGACATGGTGATCCTCCGCGACGACATCTCCCGCGTCGCGCGGGCACTCCTCGTGGGTCGCGAGACCGTCAACGTCGCGCTGCAGAGCATCTGGGTCGGAATCGGCCTCAGCGTGACTCTCATGATGATCGCCGCGGTCGGATTGCTCCCAGCCCTCATCGGCGCCTGGATGCAGGAGGGCGTGGACGTCGTCTCGATTCTCTGGGCGCTGCGCGCATCGACGGGCAGCAAGGAGGTTCAGCCTCTTGTCACCGCGACGCCGGCTGACCTCCCTCCGGTGGCTGTCCCTTGACGACGGACGTCCGCATCGCCGCTACTCGAGCAGGACGCTGAGCTCATACCAACGGCTCTCGAGCTCGTTCCCCTCCGCCTCGAGTCCACCGATGCGCTGCATTTCGCCGGCCAGGCCGACGTAGTCCGCCTGATCATGATCGGCGAGCGCCGCGCGTGCCGCGTCGATCTGCTGCCGAAGCTTGTCGAGCCGCCGTTCCACCGAGGCGAGCTCTTTCTGCGCGGCCCGGAGGTCCGCGCCGGCGAGCGCACGCTCTGAGCCGCCCGCGCTGCTCCCGGCAGACTCCGGCACCGGCGCGGCCGTCCGGTTCTGCACGGCACGCAGACGCAGGTACTCATCCACACCACCGGGCAGATGCCGCAGCCGCCCGTCGAGGATCGCGAACTGCTGGTCCGTGACGCGCTCGACGAAGTACCGGTCGTGCGAGACGACGATCAAGGTACCCGGCCATGAATCCAGCAGGTCCTCCATCGCGGCGAGCATGTCGGTATCCAGGTCGTTCGTCGGTTCGTCGAGCACCAGCAGGTTGGGCTGAGCGAGCAGGATGAGCAGGAGCTGCAGCCGCCGCTTCTGCCCACCGGAGAGGTCTTTCACCGGCGTCGAGAGCTGGGCGGACGAGAAGCCGAGCTGCTCGAGCAGCTGCGCAGGCGTCACGTCCCGCGCCTTGGAGCCGGAGCCGATCGTGTAACTGGTGCGGAGGCTCGCGATCACCACACGAACCGGGTCGCTCAGGTGCTCCTCGAGCTCGTCGAGGCGCTGGGTCAGGGTGGCGACCTTGACCGTCGTGCCGCGCTTGACCCGACCCGACGTCGGCAGGACGTCCCCGTCGATGAGCCCGAGCAGCGTCGACTTGCCCGCGCCGTTGACGCCCAGGATCCCGGTGCGCTCGCCCGGTGCGATCCGCCACTCCACGCCGCGCAGCACGGTCTTGTCGCCGTAGGCGACCGAGACATCGAGCAGGTCGACCACGTCCTTGCCGAGACGCGACACGGCGAGGGACTGCAATCGGGTCTTGTCACGGATTTCGGGTACGTCCTCGATGAGCTGGTTGGCCGCATCGATACGGAACTTGGGCTTGGCGGTCCGCGCCGGCGCGCCTCGCCGCAGCCAGGCCAGCTCCTTGCGGGCGAGGTTCTGACGTCGCTGCTCCGTTGCCGCCGCCATGCGGTCGCGCTCGACGCGCTGCAGGATGTATGCGGCGTAGCCGCCCTCGAACGCCTCCACGATCCGATCGTGCACTTCCCACGTCTGGGTGCACGCTTCGTCGAGGAACCACCGATCGTGGGTCACGACGAGCAGTCCACCCGCGTTCGCCGGCCATCGTCGCCTGAGATGCTCCGCGAGCCAGGCGATCCCCTCGACATCGAGGTGGTTGGTCGGCTCATCCAAGATGACCACGTCGTGATCTTCGACGAGCAACGCGGCCAGCGCGACGCGACGCCGCTGCCCTCCCGAGAGCGATCCGATCGGCGCGTCCCACCGGATCTCGCCGAGCAGGCCGGCGATCACGTCACGCGTCCGGGCGTCGCCGGCCCATTCGTGCTCCGCACGGTCATCGACGACCGCATGGCTGACCGTGTCGGCATCGTCGAGTGTGTCGGCCTGCTCGAGCACCCCGATCGTGACCCCACCGCGAACGGTGACCCGGCCGGAGTCCGGCTCGAGACGTCCCGCGAGCAGGCCGAGCAGCGAGGACTTGCCGTCGCCGTTGCGCCCGACGATGCCGATCCGATCGCCCTCGTTCACCCCGAGGGTCACGGATTCGAAGACGACCTTGGTGGGATATTCGAGGTGGAGGCTTTCAGCCCCGAGAAGATGTGCCATGTCGTGTCCAGGCTAGTGTCCTGCGCCGGTAGTTCGTTGGAGTAGTCGTTTCAGGGAGTCGAGG